>Ga0134128_10000205_pt1 | contig 83529 bp, 68 predicted proteins | sample KB31754_FD_96462 | JGI IMG/M metagenome (GOLD analysis project Ga0134128, IMG submission 96462) | Terrestrial soil microbial communities with excess Nitrogen fertilizer from Kellogg Biological Station, Michigan, USA - KB3-175-4 | ecosystem: Environmental > Terrestrial > Soil > Unclassified ... | reverse complement strand
GTCGTGATCCATTCGCCTTTCGATGCATCTTTTACCGCTCCCTGACGGTCACGGCTCCGTGGGGAGCGGTAAAAGGTGCCCGGGACACGAGTGCGTTTGAATCCGGCAAAAAGCAACTCGATTTTTTCACAGACTATTCCCGGCCGACCAGCTTTGCGCCGATTGCCGCTCCGGCTATCGTCAGGAGCGTGACGAAGACGAACAAAATCGATAGCATCAAGACCAATCCGGGGCCGGTCTGGAAGAACTGCGCCATCTGATGCACCATTTGCGGATCCTGGCCGGGCAGGCTCTTCATCTGCTCTTCCACATTCCCCAGACGCCCGGACATCATCACCATCGTCTGCTCCACCGCGGCCATTGGAAACGTGAGCACTCCGGTCATCCAGCCGAGCCGGACACCATCGCCGACCGCGAGGAAACTTCCTGTCTTGCGGCGGTAAAAAAACGCGGCGAAAAACCCTGCCGCGAGCCAGTTCAGAAGGGGCAGAAACATCAGCACCGTGGCGCCGAACGCCAGCATCAGCGCAATCTTCAGGGCCACCGGATTGCGAAAACTCGGGGGCGCGACACGCGCGGGATGCGGTGTTTCGGGGGGCACAAACTGAGCGGGCGGCGTTACCGGTTCCGGCTCGACCGCTGCAATATCCCGTTGTGCCTTGCCGCATTTGTGGCAAAACAGCGCGTCAGGCACAAGCTGTGTGCCACAGCTACAAATTTCGTTCATCGACACTTTCAGTGTAACGTGCCTACCGGAAGCGCACCTTCACATCGGGCCGGTTTTCCAGGTGCGTTGTGTCGATGAAGCGCACGCGCGGCGGGTGACTCGTCATCACCACGCTCTGCGTATGCGCGCCATCGCCGGTGAAGCGGATGCCGCGCAACAGATTGCCGTCGGTGACGCCGCACGCCGCAAATACGATATGCTTCCCCGGCGCGAGCTCCGGCGTGGTGTAGATCTTGCTGGCGTCTTGAATCCCCATGGCCTGCATGCGCTCTTTCTGCGCGTCATCCTTGACTATCAATCGGCCGATCACCTCTCCGTTGAGGCACTTCAGCGCGGCGGCGGCCAGCACACCCTCCGGCGCGCCTCCCGACCCCATCACCGCGTGCACGCCCGTACCTGCCACAGCCGCCGCTATGCCCGCCGAAAGATCGCCATCGCTGATGAGGCGAATGCGCGCGCCCGCTTCGCGAATGTCATTGATCAACTGCTGATGCCGGGGACGGTCCAGCACCACGATGACGAGGTCGTCAACGCCCCGCTGCAAGCGCCGCGCGATGGCCTTGAGGTTGTGCTTTACGGGAGCATCGAGTTCCACCGCGCCTTTGGCCGGTGGCCCCACCATGATCTTCTCCATGTAGCAATCCGGAGCGTTCAGCAACCCGCCGCGCTCGCTCGCAGCGAGCACCGTGATCGCGCCGGCTCCGCCTGTGGCGCACAGGTTGGTGCCTTCGAGCGGATCCACGGCGATATCCACGGTCATGTCGGGATTCCCGTTGGGCGACCCCACCTTTTCGCCGATGTACAGCATCGGGGCTTCGTCGCGCTCGCCCTCGCCGATCACGATGGTGCCGTCGATCGGCAGAGTGTCCATACACCGGCGCATGCTCTCCACGGCAGCCTGATCGGAGGCGTGCGCATTCCCCATTCCCATGGTCCGGGCGGAGGAGATCGCGGCCTCTTCAACAACACGCAACATTTCGAGAGAGAGGTCCAACATGTGTTAGCTTGCTCCTCATGGACAATATCACAGTCCTCGTGCTGGCGAACCCGGCCGATCCGCAACTCGTCAAGCTGGAAGCGCTGCCCGAAAGCACTTCAATCGCCGTCGGACTTTCGCCGGAAGCCTTTGAAAGGACTGCTCCTGACGCCACGGTCCTGCTCAACTGGGCGCTCCAGCCTGAACTCCTGCGGGAGGTGTTCGGACTGTGCACAACTCTACAGTGGGTGCATATGCGTTCGGCGGGACTGGACACGCAACTCTTTCCCGAGCTTGTCCACAGTCCGGTGACCGTCACGAATACGAAGGGAATCTATAGCGAATCGCTGGGCGAGTTCGCGCTCGCCGCGATTCTCTACTTCGCCAAGGATTTCCGGCGGATGATCCGCAACCAGGCCGCCTCCCGCTGGGAACCCTTCGACGTGGAATGGGCTGAGGGGGCGACTGTGGGCATCGTCGGGTACGGCGATATCGGCAGGGCGGCGGCTCGCAAGGCGCAGGCGTGCGGAATGAAAGTGCTGGCCCTCAAGAGGAATGTGCCGGGCGCAAAGGACGAAATCGCCGACCGCGTTTACGCCCCTCAGCAGCGCGTCGAAATGCTCGGCCAGTGCGACTACGTGATTTGCGCCGCCCCGCTGACGCCCGAGACACAAGGCTTGATCGGCGAGGCGGAATTCGCCGCTATGAAATCGACGTGCGTCATCATCAATGTCGGCCGCGGCCCGGTGATCGACGAAGCAGCGATGGTCCGCGCGCTGGAAGAAAACAGGATCAAAGGCGCCGCGCTCGACGTCTTCACCACCGAGCCGCTACCTGCCGGCCACCCGTTCTACCGTATGGAAAACGTTCTGCTCTCGCCGCACTGCGCAGACCATACGCCCGATTGGACAGACAACGCCATGCGCTTCTTCCTCGAGGAGTTCGAGCGCTTCCGAAAAGGCGAACCGCTACAGAACATCGTGGATAAACACGCCGGCTATTGAGGCTACTTCGTCCACCCCTGAACGTAGATGGCGTGATAGGGGCCGACGCTCGCGGCGGTGCCATTCACTTCCACAATGTGACCCATATGCTCGGCGGCCACGGCCTTGGCGTCCACACCGCCATCGCGCCGCGGATCGTGCTCTTCGGGCATCAGCATGTAGATGCTGCCGTCCCTGGTGAGAAGACCGACCGGCTGCCCGTTCTGCACGCACTTCTGGCCGCACGAACGATGCTTCTCTCCGTGCTTGCCCAATTGCACATAGCACGAGAGATCGATGATCTCGCCGACGCGAGTGATGGGCTGGGCCGGCTGCGGCTTCTTGTCAACACCCGCCGCGACGGTGGTATCGCTCCAGACGGCGCCCGCCGTCGGCTTCTTGCCGAGAGTCGCCATGGGCTTATCCCAAGTGCCGTTCTCCACGGTCATTTCGGGGTGCAGAATCCCTTTTTGTTGGGCAAACAAAACCACTGCGGCTGTAGCCGCTAACAGAAACAGAATGCTCTTGCGTTTCACAATTCCCCTCCAGACTTTTCAAAGCGTATCACGGTCACCGGTGGAACTGATCGCCGGGACGCCAATCCGGCAGATTCGCCTGATTCGCCACATCCTGCCCGAGCAAAAAGCCGAACTCGGCGGCCTGCTGGAGCGCCGTGAAGTCCCAGCTTTCCTGAAATTCGTCGCTCGGCTGATGGTAATGCTTGCTGTTGTATTCCTCGAAGGCTTTCGGGTAAAAATCCGCCGGCTTGCCGGCGAACTGCGTCGCGTGTTCGATGGAAAAGGCCGGAATGCCGGCATGCGCGAAGGAAAAATGATCGCTGCGGAAATAATGACCCTGCTCCGGTTCCGCATCCGGCGAGATCGTGAGGTTCAAGCGCTTGGCGACCGCCTGAACGGTGGGCCACACGGTGGTGCGCTCAGCGCCTGTCACCACGACATCCTTCGCGCGACCCCATGGATATAGCGCGTCGTAGTTGAGATCGAGCGCCGTTCGAGCAGGCGGAATAATCGGGTGCGCAGCGTAGTACGCCGACCCCTTCAGGCCCGCTTCCTCAGCGGTAACTGCCAGAAACAGCGCGCTCCGCTTCGGCTTGCGCGGCAGCGCCGACCATGCGCGCGCCAACTCGATCAGAATCGCGCAGCCCGTCGCGTTGTCGATGGCGCCGTTGTAGATCTTGTCCCCGTTCACCGGCTCGCCGACGCCGAAGTGGTCCCAGTGGGCCGAGTAGATGACCGCCTCATCCTTGAGCTTCGGGTCGCTGCCCGGGACGATTGCGGCCACATTGCGCGATTCGATGGGCCGCAGTTTCGAGACCATGTTTCCGCGAATCTGCATGCCCAGCGCGACCGGCCGGAAGTCCGGCTTGTCCGCCGCCGCCAGAAGTTGATCGAGGTTGCGGCCGGCAAGGGCGAGCAAACGGGTCGCCGCCTCCATGCTCACCCACCCCGCGAACGAGAGGGCCTTCTCCCCGGATGCCAGTTTCATGAACGGCGTTTCGCGGCCCCACGACGCGCGCACCACGCTCCAGGCATAGCCCGCGGTGGGTGTGGTGTGCATCAGAATCACCGCCTTGGCGCCGCGGCGGAGGCCTTCTTCGTACTTGTAGGTCCACCGGCCGTAATACGTCAGCGCGCGGCCCTCGAAAAACTTCGGGTCATTCGACGGCGGCTCGTTGGTGAACATCAGCAGCACCTTGCCGCGGACATCCGTGCCCTTGTAGTCGTCCCACTTGAACTCCGGAGCGCTGATGCCGTGACCGACGAACACCACATCGCCTTCAAAGCGTTCGCTCGGCCGCTGCGATTCGTCCGCGCCGACCCAGTCCTCGGCGTACTTCAGGTCGATGGTCTTGCCGCCGGCGGTCGCCGAGAGCTTGGAGTCCGGCTGTGTCTCGACTCCGACCAGCGAGACCTTCTGGAAGTACGTTCCATTATCGCCCGCCGGCTTCGCTCCGGCGAGCGCGAACTGGTGCGCGATGTATTCGGTGGCCAAATCGCCGCCCTTCTGTCCGACGCCGCGGCCTTCGAGCGCATCGCTGCTCAGATACTTCGTCTGCTCGCGAATCCGCGCTGCCGAGATGGACGTTTCCTGCGCAACAGAAGTCGCGGCGAGCGCAATCACCCCAAACACGATAGAGTTACGCATAATTGGTGTTATCTTATAGTCTAAGGATACTCACATGAAGGGTCGAACGCTCAGCCACCTGCGCGCACTGGAAGCTGAGAGCATTCACATTCTGCGGGAAGTCGCCGCCGAATTCCAGAAGCCGGTGATGCTCTACTCCATCGGGAAGGATTCTTCGGTGATGGTGCGTCTTGCGCAAAAGGCCTTTTACCCGGGGAGGATTCCGTTCCCGCTCTTGCACATCGACACCACGTATAAATTCCGCGAGATGATTGAATTTCGCGATCGTTTCTGCGCGGAGATCGGGGCCCGGCTCATCGTGCATACGAATCGCCAGGCCATCGCGGATGGCGCAAACCCGTTCCGCCTGGGGACCGCGAAGTGCTGCGGCCTGCTAAAAACGCGCGCCCTGCTGGATGCGCTTCAGGAAGGGGCTTACGACGCGGCGTTCGGCGGCGCGCGGCGCGATGAGGAGAAATCGCGGGCCAAAGAGCGCGTCTACTCCTTCCGCGATTCGTTCGGCCAGTGGGACCCGAAAAACCAGCGGCCCGAGCTCTGGAATCTGTTCAACTCGAAAGTGAATCCCGGCGAAAGCATTCGCGTATTTCCGCTTTCGAATTGGACCGAGCTCGACGTCTGGCGCTACATACAGCTCGAAAACATCCCCATCGTGCCGCTCTATTTCGCCAAGCCGCGGCCGATGGTGGTCCGCGGGGGCACGCTGATTCCCGTGGAGCAGGATATTCCTCTGCTTCCCGGCGAAAGGCCGGAGGTGGTCATGTGCCGTATGCGCTCGCTCGGCTGCAGCCCTTGCACGGGCGCGATCCGCAGCGAAGCCGATACGCTCGACAAGATTGTGGAAGAGATGATTTCCTTCCGCCGCAGCGAGCGCGAAAACCGCGTCATCGATCACGACCAGGAAGGCTCCATGGAAATCAAGAAACGGGAGGGGTATTTTTAATGGCCGCCCTTGCCGAACCCGCCACGTTTATCCCCGTGGAAGACAGCGCTACGGACCTGCTTCGTCTCACGACGGCGGGCAGCGTCGACGACGGAAAGAGCACGCTCATCGGGCGGCTGCTCTACGATTCGAAAGCCGTCTATGAAGATCAGCTTGCCAGCGTCCGGAAAGCCACGCGCCATGGGGCCGCGGGCGGTCTTGACCTTTCGCTGCTCACCGACGGGCTGCGCGCGGAACGGGAACAAGGCATCACGATCGACGTCGCTTACCGCTACTTCGCCACGGCGCGGCGCAAGTTCATCATTGCCGACACTCCCGGTCATGAGCAGTACACGCGCAATATGGCGACCGGCGCATCGACGGCGGACCTTGCCATCATCCTGATCGACGCGCGCCACGGCGTGCTGGAACAATCGCGCCGCCACGCCTACATCGCTTCGCTGCTGGGCATTCCACACCTCGCCGTGGCGGTCAACAAAATGGACCTGGTCGATTTTCGTGCGGATGTGTTCCGCGCCATCGAAGGCGAGTTCGCCGCATTCGTCCAAAAACTCGGTCCACGCGACTTGCAGTTCATACCGATGAGCGCGCTGGAAGGCGATAACGTGGCGCGCCGCAGCGATCGCATGTCCTGGTACGACGGTCCGAGCCTGCTGGAGCATCTGGAAACGGCGCCCGTGGCAGCCAGTCGCGACGCGGCGGATTTCCGCTTCCCGGTGCAATACGTGATTCGTCCCGATCTGGACTTCCGCGGCTTCGCCGGACAGATCGCGTCGGGCGTGGTGCGGCGCGGCGATGCCGTGACCGTGCTCCCTTCGGGCCGCACCAGCCGCATCTCGCGCATCGTCACGTGGGATGGCGACCTCGAAGAGGCTTTCGCGCCCATGTCGGTCACCCTGTGCCTGGAAGACGAAATCGATATCAGCCGCGGCGACATGCTGGTTCACGGGGCGCTGCGGCCCGCGCGCCGCTTTGCCGCGAGCCTGGTCTGGATGAACGAAAAGCCGCTCGCTCCGGGCCGGTCTTACCTGCTGAAGCACACCACGCAGACGATGCAGGCACGGGTCACGACCGTGCGGCATAAGGTGGACATGCGGACGCTGGACGAACTGCCCGTGACAGCCCTCGCGCTGAACGAAATCGGGGTGGTCGAGTTGGAAACGCAGCGTCCGCTATTCGCCGATCCATACGCGAATAACCGGGCGACGGGAAGCTTCATCCTGATCGACACGATCACGAATGAAACGCTTGCTGCCGGCATGGTGGCGGAGGTGCTGGGGACGGAAACGCGGACGGGACGGGTCACGCCGGCGGAGCGCGCCGCCCGGATCGGACATCGGGCCCTGCTGGTGCGGCTTCCGGACGCGACGAGGGAAGAAGCCGAAGCTCTCGAGCGGGAGCTTTTCGACCTGGGAGTGCTCGCCTACACCGCTCCGGGAGAGGCACAATCGGAGATTGTTGGGGCATTACACGCAGGCCTCGTCGTAGTCTCCTATGGCTCGTCGCGGCTGCCGGTACTAGTACCATTAGGTTTATCGGTGTTTGACTATCATGCACGACCCTCCGCCTCAGCAGCAGAGATTGCAGCGCTATCAAAACAAAAGGTTTGATATCACGAATAATTATTTAGGACTTTTCCGGTCCGCATAGTACTTGATAAGCTTCGCACAGTAGCCAATTTAGTTGCTTACAGCACCTTGGTTCTGGTATTCTCCGTACTGTTCGGAGGCAAACTCTTTCACAACATGCGCAAGTTCACTCTCACTCTCGCCATCGCGGCACTAGCGGTCTTCTCCGCCGGAGCTACGACTCTGGGAAGCCAAGCGTTTTCGGATATTGGCAGTCCCACGGTCAGCCCGGGGAGCAGCATCAATACGGCAACGACATTCAACATCGGTGAATATTTTTCGACGGCATCGGACACTGGTTTTCTCGCCGGTATGCCTCACGTCGATCTTGGTGTCGTGTCGTTCGATATCAACAACCCGACGAGTTTCAATCTCAGCAACTCGGTTTTCGGCACCTTCAACAGCACGAGCATCACTGAACCGTCGAACCTCGCCGGCTCAGTAACGATCTACATTCTCGGGCTCTACAGCTCGGGTTCCTACTGCGTGAGTTGCGGCAGCCCGATCGTTAACGACCTTGCTTCGTTTACCTTGACGTTCAACCAGAACCCCGTCAACACTGGTGCGATTTCGGATTCGGGAACGTTCTCCGATCCGCCCGCGCCTCCGCCGTCCGGCACCCCGGAACCGGCGACCATGGGTCTCTTCGGCTCCGCATTCGTCGGCCTGGGCCTCATCGGCCGCAGGCGTTTCAGCAAGCGGTAATCGTCGGAATCTTTTTCCTTTTCCGATTCGGCCGGGGCACTTCGGTGTCCCGGCTTTTCTTTTTCACCCCACCCGGTAACCCACTATCCCGCTATCACGTCGGATGGGGGACAATGCGATTCGCCAAAAGCCTGCTCCTTCTCTCCTCCTTCGCCCTCTGCGCGTTTGCCCAGACCACTCCAACCTGGGACAACTCCGGAAATAACCTCCTCAACGGGACCTACTATTTCCGTCAGGTCTACTACGTGCTCGGCTCGTCGAACGGCACACTCTCACAAGCTGTAGCGGCGTACGGCACCATTACCTTCGATGGGAAGGGCACTTTCTCAATGGCGTTGACCGGCCAGCGCCCCCTGCAAACAGAGAATTACGCCATTGCGGCGTCCGGCTATGGTTATCTACAGAACCCGATCACCGGCGACACCATCTACGGTCTCGTCAGCCAGCAAGGACTATTCGTCGGCAGCGACACGGAGAACCAGCAGGGTTATAACGATATCCTGATCGCGGCTCCTATTGGCGCAAATCCCGCGAACCTGAGTTCATTCAAAGGCTCCTACACGGCCGCGTTCCTCGACCTGACTAGCGGCAACCCGGCGTACACGTTGAACGCCACGCTCGAATTCAACCCCGATGGCGCAGGCAACCTGGGCGCGGCGAGTGCCAGCGGCTATATCGGGCTGGGCGGAAACCAGAAGGTCACGCAATCGTATTCCGGCGTGAAGTACATTTTTTCTAACGGCGCCGGCGTGGTAAACTTCCCCGCTTCGAACAACGCGCTGCTCACAGGGCAGTATTACCTCTACATCTCTCCCGACGGCAACTTTATCTTCGGCGGGTCGCCTGGCGGCGCGGACATGATCGTCGGCGTGCGCACCGGTTCGGGCACTCCGGCGCTCAGCGGCCTCTATTACCAGGCGGGCGTCGACCAGGACGAATCTCATCTTGCCAGCGGCTACGCCATTTTGGACAGCTACTTCGGCGCGCTAAAAGCAAGCGCCGGCTCGATTGTGGGACATCAGCGCTTTGTGGATCTGGTCGACAACGGCGCGGCCATCGATTACACCTACACGGACAGCTATACGCTCGGCTCCAACGGAACGTACAGCACGGCGTATATGAACTACGTCGTCGGCAATAGCGGAATTCGCATCGGCTCGGGGATTGGACCCTTTCTCGGTCTCAGTGTGGCCCTTCCGGCCCCGACATTCAACGGCGACGGCGTCTATCTTGACCCTACGGGCATCGTGAACGCCGCCAGTTCGGCGCCTTTCACCGCGGGGATTGCGCCCGGCGAACTGCTGACCCTTTATGGCTCCAACCTCGCCGCCGGATTGGTAAGCGCACCGTCGATTCCGTTCCCCACGACTCTCGGCAACGTGCAGGTAATGATCAACGGAATCGCCGCGCCCATTTATTACGTGAGCCCGGGGCAGATTTCGGTAATCGTGCCGTATAGCCTCACGGGCGCCATCGCCGCCGTGCAGGTGATCAACAACAACATAGCGTCGAACACGATCACGAATTTTACGGCTGCGACTGCGCCCGGTGTCTTCACCGTCTTACAGACTGGAATCGGCGACGGAGCGATTCTGCATCAGGACGGCACGGCCGTCACCACAAAGAGCCCTGCCCAACCCGGAGAAACGGTCTCTGTGTTCCTCACCGGCCTCGGCGCGGTGAATCCGTCGATTTCCGACGGAGACGCCGGCCCGGGCGGACCTCTCAGTTACGCCACCGCGACGTTCACGGCCGACATTAGCGGAACGGCTGCCACGATCCAGTTCGCGGGGCTCGCGCCGAACCTCGCAGGCCTGTACCAGATGAACGTCACCATCCCCACTGGATTGACGGCAGGCGACAATATGCTCGACATTGGAGGTCCGGACTCCTATACGGCCGAGGTGACCATCCCGATAGCCGGAACTGCAACCGCGAATGCCGCACCGGCAATGGTGAAACCGAAAGCCTCGCAGAAAGGGGCATTCCCAGGCAACCACAGAGGCACAGCGATTCCGCCGACGACCCAGAGAAGGCCGTTGTAGATGAACTCAAAGCCCTAGCGCTTCGACGATCGCCTCTACGGCCGCCACCCGTAGATCTGCCTGCATCGCTTTCGGATCCGGCCGTTCGTCAAAGGCCTGGAAGAGGGCCATCTTCGCGATCGCGTATCTCTCCGTGGCCGAGAGTTGACGTCCGTGCGACTGCTCCCAGGCATTCAGCGCCGGCTCTTCCACCGTCACTTCCATCGGCAGCCAGTTCTTGCGGTCCGCCGAGATGCTGAAGACGTACGCGGCTCCGCGCCTGCCTTCAAAGAAATACTGATAAACGTATCCGCTTTGCGCGGAATACGTTTTCATGCGCCGCACGGCGGGAGCTCCCGTCAGCAGTTGCGCGGGTTTTCGTGAAAAAATGCGCCGAAACACTCTTCGTTCCCGAGCGTGCACCGAGAGGGCTGAAGCTCTTGACAAGTTTAACAAGCAGGCGCATATTGAAGGTGGAATCAGGCAGAGGAGTTTGATTCCACGAACGAAACGCCGTCTTGAGTTACTAGCCGGCCCGCCAGGGCTCGGCGGGAGGTGACATATAGAACCGGGCGAAAATGAGGGCGGCCTCATCCGCGGAGAGCGAACAGGCAGTACGAAGCACTCCTGAACGGTTGGACAAAAGCGCCACAACGTACTCGGCGCAGCGCCACAGGCGCAACAAGCCACCGTCAACAGCGACACTTTAGCTCGCACTCCGCGGTATGACCGCCCTTTTTAATTTCCACTTCTCTTCCCCTTCATCTCCGTTCTCCTTCCTTGGTGTGGGTTAAACTGAGTAGAGCAATCCCACACTATGCAAACGGCTGAATCCCGCGAAATTGTCAGTGCCCACAGTCCAGATTCCGATGACGCATTCATGTTCTATGGGCTGGCAACAAAAAAGGTCCGCTCTCCGCGAGTCACGTTCCGTCACATCCTGGAAGATATCGAAACACTCAATCGCAAGGCCATGGAAGGTCTCTACGACTTGAGCGCCATCTCCTATCACGCGTATCCCTACGTCGCCGACAAGTACGTATTGATGGCCAGCGGTTCGAGCATCGGCGACGGCTACGGCCCGATGATCATCTCCACGCGCCCGATGGAGCCCGAAGAACTCAAGGGGAAACGCATCGCCATTCCGGGCACGATGACCACCGCGTACCTCGCGATGAAGCTGTATCAACCGGATTTCGAACCCGTGGTAACGCCGTTCGACAAGATCACGGACGCGGTGAAAGAGCGCACCGTGGATGGCGGACTCATCATTCACGAAGCCCAGCTTACCTACGATAAAGAGGGCTTCCACCGCATTGTCGACCTGGGCCGCTGGTTCAAGAGCACCTACGATCTGCCGCTGCCTCTCGGCGGGAACGTGCTGCTGCGCAGTCTCGACCCCGAAATTCAGAGCGAGTGCTGCCGCATGATGCGCGACAGCATTCAATACGCCCTGGACAATCACAGCGAAGCACTGGAATACGCGATGCAGTTCGCGCGCGACATGGAGCCGCGGCTGGCCGAAAAATTCGTCGGCATGTACGTCAATCACTACACGCTCGATGCGGGCGAGGTGGTGCCGAAGGCTGTGAAGAAGCTGCTCGACATGGGCTTCGAGGCCGGAATCATCCCGCATCGGGTGGATGTCGAGTTCGTGCGGTAGGTCGATTCGCCTTTCGATGCACCTTTTACCGCTCCCTTACGGTCACGGCTCCGTTAGCAGCATCAACTACATACGGAGCCGTGACCGTGAGGGAGCGGTAAACGGTGCCGGGGATGCGAGGGCGTTTCGAATGCGACTAAAAAGCAATTCGATATTTTTAGCAGCCGCGCTCGCACTAGGACAAGATTTCGTGGATCACGTTGCCTGATACGTCCGTTAAGCGGAAATCGCGGCCGCTGTATCGATAGGTCAGGCGTGTGTGGTCGATGCCCATGATGTGCAGAATCGTCGCGTGGATGTCGTGGACGTGGGTGGGCTTTTCGATCGCTTTGAAGCCGAATTCATCGGTGGCGCCGTAGATGGCTCCTCCTTTCACCGCGCCTCCGGCCAGCCACATCGTAAAACCGAACGGATTGTGATCGCGGCCCGCGCCGGAACCTCCCGCGCCCGCGCCGATTTCCGCTACCGGCGTTCGTCCGAACTCCGATCCGCACACCACGAGCGTATCCTCCCACAAGCCGCGCGCCTTCAGATCCTTCAGCACGGCCGCGAACGGCTGGTCTGAATCCTTGGCATTCTTGCGGTGCTGGTTGATGTCCGAATGCGCGTCCCACGGGTCGCCCTTCGCGTAATACACCTGCACCATGCGCACGCCCTTCTCCACCAGGCGGACCGCGAGCATGCATCCGCGCGCCGTACTCCCGGGTCCGTACATCTTCTGATTCGCCGCCGATTCCTTTCGCAGGTCGAAGACCTCCGGCGCTTCGGTCTGCATGCGATACGCCGTCTCCATGCTTTGAATCGTGGCTTCGAGCTGCGGATCTTTGGCTTTCTCGCGCGCGTTCTGCAACTGGCTCAACTTCTCGAGCAGATCCAGTTCGCGGCGCTGCTCCGGCTGCGCGAATTTCTCGTTGTAGATGTACTTGATCATCTCCTTGGGGTCGAAATCCGGTTCGATGAGGAGTTCGGCGGTCTGCCGGTCGCCTGGCTTATCGGAGATGTAGGAGCCCTGGTTCATGGCGGGCAAAAAGGCGTTGCTCCACAGCGGCGGACCCACGGTGGTGGGCACATCGGGACAGAGCACGACGAAGCCAGGGAGATTCTTATTCTCCGTACCGAGCCCGTAGGTGAGCCAGGAACCAAGCGACGGCCGCCCCGCCTGGCTAAACCCGGTATTCATCATCAACATGGATGGTTCGTGGTTCGGAATGTCCGTGTACACCGCCCGTATCCAGCAGATGTCGTCCGCCAGTTCGCCGAGATTCGGAAACAGCTCGCTCACTTCCATGCCGCACTGTCCGTATTTCTTGAACTGAAACGGCGACCGCAGCAGCGTGCCCGTCTTCCGCTCCGTAGCGACGGCGCCGGTGGGCAGCGGCTGTCCGTGATACTTCTCCAGTGACGGTTTGTAATCGAAGCTGTCCACCTGCGAGAGGCCGCCGTTCATGAACAGAAAGATGACGTGCCTGGCGCGCGGCGTATGGTGCGGCTGTTGCGCGCGCGCCAGCGATTCGCCCACGACGCCTGCGAACGCCATCATGCCGAAGCCGCCGCCCATGCGGCAGAGTGCTTCGCGGCGAGTCAACGGTCTGCGCGCTTTGTGGGATGTCATGCTGACCTCAATCGATGTATAAAAATTCGTTGGAACTGAGCAGGACCTTCACGTACCGGCCCCATGTTGTCACCGGCAGCAGCGGTTTCTTCGCGGGCTTACTGTCGTCCGCGGCCGCGCCCTTCACACCGGCCATCATGCCCATGGCCTCTTCTTCGGCATCGCCGTCTTTCTTCGGCTTCTTCGGTTTCGGCGGCGCATCCTTCTCTTTTTCGGCGGCGGCCTTGCGTTCTTCGTACGCTTTCAGCGGCTCCTGGCTCAGGTACTCGTTGCCGAGCTTTAGTTCATCAGCCGTGGCGTCACGGCCCAACGCCAGCCGGTAAACCTTCTGAATTTTCGCGTCCGTATCGGTTTCCGCGGCGACCCTCCCGGCCAACTCTTCGGCCTGCTGCTGCACGAAATCGCTATTCATGAAGAAGAGCCGCTGGAGGGGCACGTTGGTGGTGAAGCGCTGCTCGGCGCTGATGTTCGGCGAGGGGAAATCGAAGAGCTGCAGATATTCATCCAGCCGGTAGCGGCTCACCTTTCCGTAGACCGTGCGGCGCTTGTACTGCGGCGTGAGAGGCTCGGAAGGGCCGTAGAGTTTGTTATCCAGTTCGCCGGAAACAGAGAGCATCGAATCGCGGATCTGCTCCGCATCCATGCGCCGCCGGTTGAACCGCCAGTAGAATCGATTGCCGGAGTCCTTATCCGAGCATGCCTGGCAAAATTCGTTGCTCATCTGGTACACAGAGCTCAGCATAATTGCGCGATGAAGCTGCTTGATGGACATTCCGTGATCGCGAAAATATGCGGCGAGATACTCCAGCAGTTCCGGATGCACCGGGCGCTCACCGGTCTGGCCGAAGTTGCTCGGCGTATCCACGATACCTGTTCCGAAATGACCTTTCCAGATGCGGTTCACAAGCACGCGCAGCGTTAGCGGCTGGGTGAGAATGGCGTCCGCCAGCTGCATCCGGCCGCTTCCCTGCGTGAAGTGAAGGGGGCCCTCGGTCGGCGATAGCACGGAGAGAAATCCGCGCGGCACTTCATCGCCGAGATTGAATGGATTGCCGCGGACATTCACTTTCAGATTCGCGGGCTGCGGGAGGTCGGCGACTCCGTGGACGAACGGATACTGCGGACCCAAGGCCTTTTTCGCCGACTCGACGTCTTCCCGCAGCGCCTTCAGGTAGGCGCGTTTGTCGCCATCGAGGTGGCGCTCCATGCCCCAGCCTCGAAACAGCAGAAGTCCGGGTTTGGGTTCGTCGCCGGTCCCCGGGAGAAACGGTTCGTCGAGATCCTCACGGTAGACGTCTTGCCAAAGCTTCATCCGCTCCGGCTCCATGGCGCGCAGTTCGACGCCGCAGCCGGGGCAGAAATCATCGTTTGTTTTAAAGTCACTCGGCTTAAAGACGGGTTCGCGTTTCTTGAAGCCGGGGAGCGCCTTGGTGAGCCGCACTTCGTTCTCGTCGTCTACCTCTTTGCGTTCCACGAGCACGCTCCACAACAGCGCCTGGAATTCATCGGCGAGCTTCTTCGCCTCTTCCTCCGTGCCGCCCTTGGCGATCATCGCCTGCCACTTGCCCAGATACGAATAATGCCGCGGAGGGCGCGCCAGGAACTTCAGCCAGCGCTCCATCAATTCGTAATCGAGCTTGTCCTCGTCGATCACCTTCTCGAGCTTCTCTTTGGGCTCGCCGGTGACGCGCCATGCGGCCGTCATGTACTTCGCGGCCTGCAACGTGAGGGTGTGCGACAACTCCTCGCTCTCATGCTGCGTGAATTCGCTCAGGATGCGCTGCCGCACCTTGAGTGCGCGCTCGTTCTTGTCGTACTCTTCGGCCACGTTTTTCGGGACGCGCGGGTACTCCTTGTAATCCGTGCTCGCGAAGACGCCGCCCAGCGCATAGTAGTCCGTGGTGGGAATGGGATCGTACTTATGATCGTGGCAGCGCGCGCAGCCCGCGGTGAGCCCGAGAAATCCACGACTCACCACATCCACGCGATCGTTGCGCGCATCGGCCGCCGTGATCTCAACCGCGCCGTTGTCGTAAAACCACGGACCCTGCCCGAGAAAGCCGAGCGCGGGCAACATGCGCGCCTGCTGTGCTTCCGGCATGAAATCGGCCGCAAGCTGCGCCTTCACAAACTGATCGTACGGAAGATCGTCATTGAACGCCTGGATCACCCAGTCGCGATAGAGATATGCGTTGGGATACGGATTGTAGCCGCGGCCCTTGGGGTCCAGACTGCGGTAGTCGTCTTCGCCGAAGCGCGCGACATCCAGCCACATGCGTCCCCAGCGTTCTCCATAATGCGGCGATTCCAGCAGGCGGTCGATCACCTTGGCGAAAGCATCCGGCGATTTGTCTTTCTCGAAAGCTTCGATCTCTTCGAAGGTAGGCGGCAGGCCCGTGAGGTCAAGCGTTGCGCGGCGAATCAACGTGCGGCGTTCCGCCGGGCCCGCCGGACCGAGACCTTCCTTTTCGAGGCGCGCCAGCACGAACCGGTCAATATCCGTGCGCGCCCATTTGGCGTTCTTGGGAGCGGGCGCCGGCGTTGGATGCAGCGGCTGAAAACTCCAGAACGCGCGCTGCTGCGGCGTGATGGTGTATTTACCGGCGCCCGGCGCAACGGTGGTGTTCGCGTCCGCGGGCCAGAATGCGCCGTCCTTCACCCACGCGACCAGATCGTCGATTTGCGCCGCCGTCAGCTTGCCTCGCATCGGCATTTTCAAGGCGCCGGTCTGGCGAACCGCTGCGATCATCAGACTTTTTTCGGGATCTCCCGGCACAATGGCCGGACCGGATTTGCCGCCCTTGAGCAGCGCTTCCTTCGAATCTACGCGCAGCCCGCCGAGCGCCGACGTGGTGTGACACGAATAGCACGCCGTCGCGAGAAGCGGCCGGACCTTCGATTCGAAAAAGACGCTGTCGCCGGGCGCGGCCGCGCAGGCCACACCGGCAAACGCAAGGACCCCCATTGCCCTGGCGCTCATCATTTCCCCTCCGTTTCGCGACGGTACAGGGTAGTATAGCTCGCATGAAGACTCTCCGGATTGTGGCGGTTGCGACCGTGTTGGGGTGGGCCGCGGCGCCTCACATTCCTCTGGCGAAGATCACGCCCGAGGCCACATTCGATGTGCCGAAAGCGCCCGATTGGATGGCTATCGACGAATCCGTCTGGGTGTCGCACGCGCCGGAAGACGTCATTACGCGCATCGATCCAAAGGCCAACAAAGTGGTGGAGCAGGTGAAGACCGGGAAACGGCCCTGCTCCGGCCTGGCTGCGGGATTCGGCAGCTTATGGGTTCCCAACTGCGGCGACCAGACCGTCACTCGCATCGACCTCAAGACCGGAAAAGTGACTGCCACCTTCTCTATGCCCGTGCCCGACTCCGAAGGCGGCATCGCGGCCGGCGCAGGCAGCATCTGGATGATCACCGATAAGAAAGGAACGCTGTCGCGCATCGATCCTTCGAACAACAAAGTGGTCGCGGAGATCCGCCTGCCGGCCGGCTCTTTCAACGTGAATTTCGGCGACGGCGCCGTTTGGGCGACCAGCACGACCGCGAACGTGCTGACGCGAGTCGACCCGGCAACCAACCTCGTGACGGAAACTATTCCCGTGGGAAAAACGCCGCGTTTCTTCGCGATCGGAGAAGGGGCTGTGTGGGTGCTGAATCAGGGGGACGGTTCGGTCAGCCGCGTGGATCTCAAAACGAACAAGGTGGTGGAAACGATCAAAGCGGGAGTTCCGGGCGAGGGAGGGGACATCGCCGCCGGAGGAGGGTCGGTATGGGTGACGGTGTTGGCCATGCCTCTTACGCGCATCGATCCGGCCACGAATAAAGTGGCCCAACAGTTCTCGGGAGAGGGTGGGGACGCCGTCCGTTTCGGTCTCGGCTCCGTCTGGCTCACGCATCTGAAAGGCGGAAAGGTCTGGCGTTTCGACCCCAAACGCATCGAAGCGCAGTAGCGACTGGCCATTTCACCCTTAATCCGCGAGCAGTCGCGCTCCGCGTGACCCGACAGGAAGGATTCCTGTCGGCACGTGGGGAGCGGAGCTCGCCTGGTCTACTTTGCTATCTTGGCCGCCGCCCTGAGGGTCAGCACCACGAACGTGAGTGTGCCATTCGTGCAGCCCGCATTAGGCAGCGTGGGCGACCCGGCCACAAACAGGTTTTCGTGATCGTGCGTGCGGCCGTAGCTGTCGCAGATGCTCGTCGCGGGATCGTTGCCCATGCGGCAGCCGCGCTCCGCGCGCCTGGTACCGGCCAGGAGGCCGGTACCTACTTACAGCGCGGACGAGCGGATAGCTTCGGCTTCGATAAAGATGTGCGTCACTTTGGGATATTCCGCGCGCACCGCCCTCTCGATGCGCTGAATCGCGTCCGCGACGGCGCGTGAAGCCAGTCCGTCGCGAAACTGGATCTCCACCGCGAGCAATACCGAATCCGGCCCGAAATGTACCGTCAAGGGCGTATTCACCGCCCGCACATCGGGATCTGCGTGCAGAATGTCGCGGATTCTCAGCCGCATCGGTTTGCCGACGGACTCTCCGGTAAGGAGTCCGCGGCTCTCGCGTACCAAAACGAACGCCACGGCCGAGAGGAGCAGGCCGATGAGGATGGACGCAATTCCATCGAAGACCGGCATGTGCAGGAGATCCGACAGGAGAATGCCGAAGAAGGCGAACGAAAGGCCGATGAGATCGCTGATATCTTCCAGCACCACCGTGAAGAGAGTGGGGTCCGTCGATACGTGTACAACTTGCAGCAGGGTGCAATCTGGAAAGAGCTTGCGCATTTGCCGGTAACCCACGACAAAGCTGGCGCCTTCGAACACGCCCGCAAGCGCGAGCACGATGTAGTTCCACATGGAGGCTTCCGGCGCGATCGGGTGCAGGATCCGCTGGACGCCTTCATAGATCGATACCGCGCCGCCGCCCGTGAAGATCAGCAGCGACACAATCAGCGTCCAGAAGTAAAGCTCCTGACCATGGCCGAACGGGTGCATTTCATCCGGCGGCTGGGATGCGCGGTGTTTGCCGTACAACAACAAGAGCTCGTCGGACGTATCGATGAGCGAGTGCAGCCCTTCGGAAAACATGCCGGAGCTGCCGGTGACCGCCGCAGCAATCAATTTCGTGGCGGAAACGGCAATGCCGCCGGCCAGGGCAGCGTAAATCGGGGCTGATGAGGAACGCACGGCGACTACCTGATTCCCATGCAGTTCGCTTGCCGTAGCGTGCGGACAGGCATTCACTTGCAACGGCCGGCTGCCGGGCGGCAGCTACTTTACGCCCTTACTGGGATCCCACCATCCTTGTTCCTTGCGGATGAGAATAATCTGACCGGTGTGATAGGCGTTGTGCGTCGCGATGTGGCTGATGGTTGACGCGATTTTCTTCAACTGATTCTCGTCAGCCCGCTGTACCAGCGCTTCCACTTCCGTCAGGACAGAGTTGAGGTCCCGAACAGTGGCCGCCCAGTTCGTTGCATTGAAAGCGTTGAAGGTTTCGTTATTGTTTCCATCGTAGGCATCCGCTTTCTCACCCTTCAGGTTCTGCAGTTGGCGCCGGTTCCAAAAGAGCAGGTGATTTGCTAATTGACCGATGGAATGGTTTGCTTTGTCATGAGTCCACGAGGCTTGTGCAGGCGTGAGATCGCTCAAGGCGATCTGAACGGGAACGAACCACTCTTCGTGATCGTGGGTAGATCGCAGTTCGCCGAGCAGAAGAGCCCGCAAATCCTGGGCATGGAGGACCGTAGAAGAAGAGAGGAGCAAATATGCGCTCATGGTTCCCAAGAGGATCCGTGCGGCTATACCACGAGGCGCGAGTCTCGCGATTCCGTTGAGCTGGCTGCTTGGTTTAGTTCGCATTGGATCACCCTCAAAAGTATATCCCGGCACTCGCCAACCTTATACTGAAAACGGGATGAAGAGGCCGTCGCCGCTCGATGCGTTCCACCCGGCAGTTCGGGAGTGGTTTGAAGCCGTTTTTCCCGAGCCCACGCGCCCCCAAGTGCTCGGATGGCCGGCTATTGCGCGCGGCGACTCCACCCTGATTCTCGCGCCCACGGGCACCGGCAAAACGCTCACCGCATTTCTCTGGTGCATTGACCGGCTGATGTTCCGCACGTCGCCCGCCGCGGCGGAGCGCTGCCGCGTCCTATATATTTCTCCCATCAAGGCGCTCGCCGTGGATGTGGAACGCAACCTGCGCTCGCCTCTGGTCGGCATCGCGCAAGTCGCGCGCAAGCACGGAACCGAATTCCACGAGCCTTCGATCTACGTGCGCAGCGGCGATACTCCGGCCGCCCAACGCGCACACTTCGCGCGCCGTCCGGCGGACATCCTCATCACCACGCCCGAATCTATTTACCTGATGCTGACGTCGAATGCGCGCGAGGCGTTGCGCAGCATCGAAACGGTGATCGTGGATGAAATTCACGCGCTCGTGCCCGGAAAGCGCGGCAGTCATCTCGCGCTCTCCCTGGAACGCCTGGAGCATCTCTGCGGCCGCAAGCTACAGCGCATCGGGCTTTCCGCGACGCAGCGGCCGCTGGAGGAAGTCTCCCATTTCCTGGGCGGCTGCGAAGGCAAGTCCGTAGCGGATAGCAGCGCGGCGGAAGAGACCCCCGCGAGTTTTCTGGATGCCGAGATCGGCGCTGCGCCGCGCTACCGCCCGGTGACGATCGTCGACGCCAGCGCGCCCAAGCGCATCGACCTGTGCGTGGAAGTGCCGCTCGAAGACATGGCGCGGCTCGATGAGTTGGAATTCATACCGAGCGGCCCGGCGGCGCAAGGTCCCGTGCGGCCTTCCATCTGGAGCGCGATTCATCCCAAGCTCGTCGAAGCCGTCCGCGAGCATCGCACCACGCTGATCTTCGTCAACAGCCGCCGGCTCGCCGAGCGCATCTCCGGCGCGATGAACGATCTCGCGGGCGAGGTGCTGGTGCGCGCGCATCACGGCAGCGTGGCCGCGGATCAACGGAAGGACATCGAAGATCGCCTGAAGACCGGGGCGCTGAAAGGGATCGTGGCGACTTCATCGCTTGAGCTCGGCATCGATATGGGCGCGGTCGATCTCGTCATACAGGTGGAAGCTCCGCTCTCGGTTTCGAGCGGCCTGCAGCGCATAGGGCGAGCCAGCCATCACGTCGGCGGCACCAGCGCGGCGATCATCTTTCCGAAATTTCGCGGCGACCTGGTGGCGTGCGCCGCGATTACGCGCGCCATGCAGGAAGGGCAGGTGGAAAGCGTCCGCTATCCGCGCAATGCGCTCGACGTTCTCGCGCAACAGATTGTCGCCATGGCCGCCGTGGATGCCTGGGACGCTTCGGAGTTGTTCGATACGGTCTGCCGCGCGGCTCCTTACGCAGGGCTGACGCGGGCCGTCTTCGAGAGCGTGCTGGATATGCTGTCCGGCCGCTACCCCGCGGACGAATTCGCAGAACTGCGTCCGCGCATCACGTGGGACCGCATCGGCGGGCGCATCACATCTCGCGAGGGTGCGAAGAAACTCGCAATCGCAAATGCCGGGACCATTCCCGATCGCGGACTCTTCGGCGTCTTTCTGACAGGCGCAACTCGCGGCTCGCGCGTCGGCGAGCTCGACGAGGAAATGGTGTTCGAAAGCCGGACCGGCGACACCATCGTGCTGGGCGCGAGCACATGGCGGATCGATGAGATCACACACGACCGCGTGATGGTTTCGCCGGCGCCCGGAGAGCCAGGCAAAATGCCGTTCTGGCACGGCGATACGGCAGGGCGGCCTTCCGAGTTCGGCCAGAAGATCGGCGCGCTCACCCGAGAGCTGCTGAAGCTGCCGCGCGCCGTGGCGCACACGCGGCTGATGGAAGATCACAGCCTGGATGAAAGTTCGGCCGCCAACCTGCTGCGTTATCTCGACGATCAGGCCGCGGCGACGGGCCGCGTGCCGAGCGACGTTGACATTGTCGTGGAGCGGTGCCGTGACGAACTCGGCGATTGGCGCATCTGCGTGCTGACGCCGTTCGGCAGCCGTGTGCACGCGCCGTGGTGCATCGCCGTCACCGCCCGCCTGCGCGCCGAGCGCGGCATGGACGTGGAGACGATGTGGTCCGACGACGGCTTCGTCATTCGCCTGCCCGACACGGAAGAGCCGCTCGAGAGCGAAGCGCTGTTCCCGGCGGCCGGAGAGTTGCAGGCGCTTGTGCTACGCCAACTCGGCAGCACTTCTTTGTTTGCCGCAAAATTCCGCGAGGCCGCCGGTCGCGCGCTTCTGCTGCCTCGACGCCGTCCGGGCCAGCGCGCCCCATTGTGGCAGCAGCGCAAACGAGCCGCGGACCTGATGGCGGTGGCGGCGCGCTACCCCTCTTTCCCGATTCTTCTGGAAACGTATCGCGAATGTGTCCGCGAGGCGCTAGATCTGCGCTCGGCCGCGGCCGTCCTGCAAAAGGTGGAGCGCGGCGAAATCCGTGTGACCGCGGTGGAATCCGCGAAGCCTTCTCCGTTCGCTTCCGCGCTGCTGTTCTCCTACATCGCCAATTACATTTACGAAGGCGATGCGCCGCTCGCCGAACGCCGCGCGCAGGCACTGGCCATCGACCAATCGCAGCTCGAGCAAATTCTCGGCAACACGGACTTCCGCGAATTACTCGATAAATCCGCGCTCGATGAAGTAGAAGGACAGCTCCAGTCGCTCGACCCCGAGTATCAGGCACGGCACGCGGATGGCGTGCACGATCTGCTTTTGAAACTCGGCGATCTGACGAGCGGCGAAGTGCTCGCGCGGTCGGAATCGCCCGAAGTTGCTGCCACGGTGGAGGAGTTGGCGCGATCGCGCCGCGCCGTGCTGGTGCGCATCGCGGGCGAAACGCGCTTCGTTCCCGTGGAGTATGCGGCGCGGTATCGCGATGCGCTGGGTGTGCCTCTGCCTCCGGGACTCGCGGACGTATTTCTGGCGCCCGCGCCAAATGCTCTGAACGGCATCGTGCGCCGGTATGCGCGCACGCACGGTCCATTCACTCTCGGGGAAATTGCGGGGCGGTACGGCCTCGCGCCGGATCTCACCGAACAGGAACTGCGGCGGCTGCATGGCGAAGGCAAGTTGCTCGAAGGCGAATTCCGCCCCGGCGGCACCCATCGCGAATGGTGCGATCCCGAAGTGCTCCAACAGATCCGCCGCAAGACGCTCTCGAACCTTCGCCGCGAAGTAGTGCCCGCCGAGCAATCTGCATTCGCGCGCCTGCTCACACGATGGCAGGGTGTTACTACGCGCCGCAAAGGCATGGAGGCGCTGCTGGACGCCATCGAAGTGCTACAGGGCGCCGAACTCATCGCCTCAGACCTGGAGCGCGAGATTCTCCCCGCGCGGGTTTCCCACTATCAGCCTGCCGACCTGGACGCGCTGCTCGCATCCGGCGAAATCGTTTGGATCGGCCGCGAGCCTCTGGGCGCTCGCGACGGCCGCGTATCGCTGTACCTTGTGGAAGCGCTCGGCTCACTGGCGGCGCCGCCGCGCATGCCGGAGACCTTGTCCGAGCGGGCGCGCGCGGCACTCGACTATCTTTCGCAGATGGGCGCTTCGTTCGAAGCGGCGATCCACCAGGGCGCCGGCGGCGGTTTCCCGAATGAGACCAGCGACGCTTTATGGGAACTGGTGTGGGCCGGGCTCATCACGAACGATACGTACCATCCGGTGCGCGCGCGCATTACGGACCCGGAGCGTGCGCACGGGCTGCGCGGTGCACCCGCGCCACAGCCGGGTTCGCCTGGATTTCTCATGCGGCAGCGGATGCGCCGCGGCGGCTTTGGGCAAGGTCGCTGGTCGCTGGTGCGGCAGCGGATCGCGCGCCCGGCTTCGCCCACCGAGTGGACCGCCGCCACGGCACAACAACTGCTGGCGCGCAACGGCATCGTAATGCGCGAGACCGCGGTTGCAGAGAACATTCCGGGCGGCTACCCGGCAGTCTACCCGGCACTGAAGACGATGGAAGAAAGCGGATGGGTGCGCCGCGGAATGTTCGTTGCCGGAATGGGCGCGGCCCAATTCGCGACCGCCGCCGCGGTGGATATGCTGCGCAGCCTCCGACGCCCCGGCGAACGCGCCGAGGCCGTGCATCTCGCGGCGTCCGACCCTGCCAATCCATACGGCGCACTGCTGCCATGGAGCGAAGAATCCTCAGACCACGCCATGGCGCGAGCGGCGGGCGCGAACGTGATTCTCGTGAACGGAAGATTGGCGGCGTTTTTCCGACGGCGCAACCCGGCGATCCGCGTTTTTCTTCCCGCCGATGAGCCGGAGCGCAGCCACGTGGCACGCGCACTGGCAATGAAACTCGCCGAAGTGGCGATTCGCCGGCAAGGGCGGCGCAGCGGACTGCTGATCGCCACAATCAACGATGAGCCCGCTGCCGGTCAGGCGCTGAGTCCTTTCCTGGAAGAGAGCGGCTTCATCGCCACGGCGGCAGGCTACCAGATGCGCCGCGTGACTGCGTCCGCGATGGCGGAAGAAGCGGAGCCCGAAGAGGACGAGCCCGGCGATGCCTGAAGGCGACACCATCTTCCGCGCCGCGCGCACGCTCAACCGCGCGCTGCAGGGACGGGTGGTGACGAAGTTCGAAACGCAGTTGCCGCAGCTCGCGCGCATCGATGACGATTCTCCGATTGCAGGCCGGGTGGTGGAGAGTGTCGACGCCGCCGGCAAGTGGATGCGCGTCTACTTTTCCGGCGACCTGATTCTCCTCACGCACATGCTGATGAACGGTAGCTGGCACATTTACCGGCCCGGAGAGCGGTGGCAGCGCAGCCGCACGCAAATGCGCATCGCCATTTACACGGAACCGTTCGTAGCCGTAGCGTTCCAGGTACCGATCGCGGAATTCCATACCGCCGCGACGCTCGCGCGGCACGCGAGTTTGCGCCGGCTCGGCCCGGATGTGTTGTCGGAGGACTTCGATGAGACAGCGGCGGTCGAGCGGTTGCGCTCCCGTCCCGACCTCGATGTGGGCGTGGCGCTCTTGAGCCAGTCGCTGATCGCCGGCTTGGGGAATGTCTTCAAAAGCGAGGTATGTTTCGCCAGCCGCGTGAACCCTCATCGAAAAGTGGCGACTCTCTCGCAGGTGGAACTTGCCGCGCTGATCGGCGACGCGCGCAAATTTATGACCGCGAACGTAGCAGAGGCGTCGCACATGCGCCAGACCACAGGACGCCTGAACCCAGCGCAGCGTTTGTGGGTCTACGGCCGCGGCGGTGAGCCGTGCCTGGTTTGCGGAACGCCCATCGAATCGCGAAAACAGGGGCTGGACGCACGAGTCACATTCTGGTGCCCCGCATGCCAGCCGCTTGCCGTGTGATCCTGGTTCTCAGTGCGACGCATCGCCATCATTCTTCTCGCCGCTACCCTGCTGCTGTGTGACGACACGCCGGCCCCGCCCGCCATTGCGCCCGACGGCGTCTGGAACTCCGTAAGCCAGGTGCCGCCCTCGTTACCCGCCGGAGCGATCGCTCGCGGCGCGCGGATTGCGATCACCGGAGTGCGTCTCAGTCCGAAACCAACGGTGACGCTGAACGGCGCTCCGCTCGCGATCCTTTCGGCAGCTCCGCGCCGCATCGAAGCCGTAATCCCCGAAACCGCCGAACCTGGACCGGCACGCCTGATCGTCACCACCGCGGCCGGGGCGAGCGAGCCTTATGCTCTCGATGTGGCTGCGAGCGGCTTCGGCTTCAACGCGTCGATCCAGGGAGACGCAACGCCGGGCGGGTCGCTGACTGTCGAGGGTTCCGGCGCCGGAGCCGCCGATTTGGATCTGTTCATCGGGGGCAAGCGCGCATCCGTGCTCGCCGTGAAATTAAAGGAGCCAGGGCTCTACACCGTCACCGCGCAGGCACCGCGCGATGCGCCGCCCGGCTGCTTCGTTCCCGTGAGCGGCCGCTCGCGCACCACGGGCCGGCCCACGAACTTCACTGCCGCCAGAATCCACGCGCCCAACGAGCCATGCCATGACCAGGTGGATTGGTTCCGCGACACCGTCGAGCACGCTACCAGCGCAGGTGTTGTCGCTCTCGCGCGCATCACGCTCCTGCTCGGCGAGAAGGACGAGTATGTTTTCGATTACGGGCTCGCGAGTTTCGCCCGCCAGGAATCGGGGAACCGGCCGTTCCCGCCGTTCCCGCCGTTCGGAACGTGCACGGGCTTCACAGAGCGGGTGAATCTGCGCGAGACGATGGCGCGCCGCGGCATCGCCGCCGAATGGCCGGAAGTTGCCAAGCCCGCGCCGGGAAACCGCGTGCTCAAACCGGGACCGCTCGACCTTGCGCACGGCGGCCGCGCGATCGTCCTCGCGCGCGCAGGTGTGATCGGCGGGCGCGCTCCGCTGGAGCATACTCCGCCGGCGCCTCTCTTCCTCACTCCCGGCCGCATACGAATTTCGAGCAAGGGCACTGCCGAGGTGGGCGCGTTCGAGTCCGAAATCACCGCCACGACGCCGATCTCCTGGCGCAATCGCCGCGATCTGGCCGAGGTCGCGCGCGCGTCCGGAGCCACCGTGGAATGGAAAGCCGCCCGCAAAGACGATGCGGTCCTGATCGTCGCCGTCTCAGCCGAAGAACGCAACGGCGATTCGGCCATGTGCCTCTGCATGGCGCAAGCCGCGGCGGGCAGATTCCAGATTCCCGCTCAAGCACTCGCCAATTTGCCCGTGTCGGACCCGGCTGAGCCCGACCTCAGCTACATGCTGCTGCTCGAGGTTCCCGCGAGTCCGCCCACGCCGGTAACAGCCAGGGGCATCGACACCGCCTTCGCGGCATTCGTCTCGGCCAGTGTCCGCGAAACCAGCTTCCGATAGCCGCTACCCCCCACTGCTAAAATCGAGTCAGGCCAACTTATGGATCGTTCGACCGCTTCCCATCCAGCAACGGCCCGCGAAATTATCCTCGAGATCGTCCGCAATATGCGCGAAGGACTTGAGCCGCTCCACTACTCCACCCTCGCGCCGGCCATCTACGACGTCTACCTGCACCCTGAGGATATGGAGCGCCTCCGCGGCATCGTCCCGCGCATTGTCGACGAAGCCCGCCGCGCGCTGGACTCCGAAACGGAGGCTCTCAACAAAGCCTCGCTGGGAGAGCGCCTGAAGATCGCGCGCCGCTCGGAACCGAAAATCACGCCTCCCGAAGGCGGATGGCAGATCCGCATTCACGAGAATACAGACGACGAAGTTTCGCCCGGCGATATCGTGATCTACTCCGAACTGGCGATGCCCGCAAAAGCCGAGCTGGGCGCGGGTTCCATGACCAAGCGCATCGCCACCCGCCGCATGTCCGGCGCGCAGATGCCTGCGGATGTCAGCACTGCCCTGCCCGGTTCGGCGCCTCCCGCACCCGCCGACCCGGCCGGCGCTTTTGCCATCCTCGAATACGACGACCCTTCCGGGCACAAGTCCTTCGCGGTCACGAAAGACGAAATCGTGGTCGGCCGCGGAGGCCGCGACTACTGGACCGACCTCAAGCTGGATACACTGCCCGACGTCTCGCGCGAACACTTCCGCCTGCGCCGCGACGCCGCGTCGGGCCAGTTTTTCCTCAAAGATCTGAGCCGCCTCGGCACTACCATCAACGGCGAAAAAGCGCCTTGCAGCGTCGATCACGAAGGCGGCGACAAGCGCGACCTGAACGTAGAAGTGCCGCTGCCCGACCGCGCCCGCATAGGCCTGGCCGGCGTCATTTTTCTCGACTTCCGAACCACCGCGAATGGTTAAGACGAATATCAGGAGCGCCGGCGCCAGCGATCCCGGCAGGGTTCGCAAGAACAACGAAGACGCATTCTACGCCGATGCCGAGCGCGGCTTCTTTTTCGTGGTAGATGGAATCGGCGGCCAGAACGCCGGTGAGAAAGCGGCCGCCATCGCGGTGGATCGCATTAAGACGCGTTTGGAACGCCAGACCGGAGCCATCGAGCAGCGCATCCGGGAAGCCATCGCGATGGCCAACAACGAAATCTTCCGCCAGTCGCAAACCAACCCGGAATGGGAAGGTATGGCATGCGTGCTCACGGTAGTCGCTCTCGAGAACGGTTCGCTGGTGTACGGGCACGTGGGCGATTCGCGCCTGTACCAGATCCGCCGCGGCACGATCCAAAAATTGACGCACGATCATTCACCCGTCGGCGAGCGCGAAGATTCCGGCGAGCTCTCCGAAGCCGAGGCCATGCGCCATCCGCGCCGCAACGAAGTGTTTCGCGACGTCGGCTCCGAAGAACACGCTCCCGACGACCGCGACTTCATCGAGCTGCGCCGCCTGCCCTTCGACCCCGATTCCGCCCTGTTGCTTTGTTCCGATGGTCTCAGCGATCTGGTGCCGTCGGCCGAAATTCAGCGCCTTGTTTCGGCCGATGCCGGCCGTCCCGAAGCCGCCGCGCAGGCGCTCATCGCCGCCGCCAATGCCGCCGGAGGCAAGGACAACGTAACGGTCCTGATCGTCGAGGGCGAATCCTTCGCCACGCCGCGTGCAACGGATCCACCGGCTGCTGCCGCGGCGCCATCGCACTGGCCGCGATACATTGCCGCGCTTGCCGCCGGAGCCGCGCTTGCCGCCGGAGCCGCATGGTTCACGCGCGACTTGTGGAATCCGAAACCTCCACCGGTTGTCCTGGCCCCGCGCGTGCTTTCGGTAGGGCAGAATGCCGATTTCGGAACGATTATGGAGGCCGTGAGCGCTGCGCGCGGCGGTGATACGGTGGACGTGCAGACGGGCGACTACCGCGAGGAGATCCACCTGAAATCCGGAGTGGTTCTACGCAGCCATGCGCCGGGCACCGCGGTAATTCGCGCAGCCCCCGCGGGGAGGGGTCCCGCGGTCACAGCGGATGGCGTGACGAACGCGCGCTTCAGCGGCTTCCGGATTCTTGGCGATGCGGCCACACCTTTGCGCGAGGCTGTGCTGCTCACGAATTCCTCCGCCGAACTCGATAATCTGGTGATTGAAGGAGCAGGCACAGCGATCGAAATCCGGGGAGGCTCGCCGACAGTGAGCGCGAGCCGAATCACCGACTGGCTGGAACGCGGCATCGCGATTTCGGGGGGCGCTACTCCGGTGCTGTCCCACAACATTCTGGCATCTCCCCGAGGCACAGCCATCGCAACCGATGCAACGTCGAAGCCCGTGCTGATCGACAATACGCTTCCGGCCGTGACGCCGCCCCACGCGCGAAAGGGCGGACATACGGAATGAGCGGAATATGCCTTTCGATACACCTTTTACCGCTCCCTCACGGGTTTGTGAAGAAATCCGGCTGCTGTTCTCGTCGCGCTCTATCCCCCTTTCGACGCACCTTTTACCGCTCCCTCACGGTCGCGGCTCCGTTAGCATCAACCCCATACGGAGCCGTGACCGTAAGGGAGCGGCAAAAGGTGCCGGGGATACGATCTTTTTTCACAAGCCCGTCAGGAAGCGGTAAAGTTGAGGGCGCCGACCAATGATCGCGCCCGCCAGCCGGAAAATCGGCAAATACGAAATCCGCCAAAAGCTCGGCCGCGGCGGAATGGCGGACGTTTATCTCGCGCAGGACCTGGTGGCCGGCTACACGGTAGCGCTCAAAGCCATCGAGCACGCTCCCGACCGCGATACGCAGGACGCCATCGAAGCCGAACGCCGCGGGGCTGAGCTCCAGGCCCGCCTCGCCGCCATCGATCCCCACGTGGTCAGAGTTTACGATGCCAATGACGCCGATGGATTTTTTTACGTCGCGATGGAGTACGTCGATGGGCAGGACCTCGCCGAGCTGATGCGCCGCGGTCCCCTCGCGGTCCCGTTCGCCGTCGAAGTCGCCACCAAAATCGCGCGCACTCTCAACAATGCGCATCACCTGGAAGCGTTCGTGCAAGGGCGCAACATCCACGGCATCGTTCATGGCGATATCAAGCCCAAGAACATCCGCATCGATGCGCGCGGCGAAGTTCGCGTGCTCGATTTCGGAATCGCCAAAGCCCTCTCGCTTTCGCGCCGCCTGACGCGCAACGAATTCGGCAGCGTCCCGTACGCCTCGCCGGAGCGCCTGGAGTCCGGAGAAGTGAATGCGCAGTCGGATCTCTGGTCGTTGGCCGTGATGCTCTACGAGATGCTCACCGGAATGCAGCCGTACCACGCCGATTCCACCGAGCGCCTGGAGCGCATGATCCGCTCACACATTCCGCCGCCGCCCGCGCCGGAACCCGTGCCCGAACCGCTCCGGCGTTTCCTCATGAAGGCCATGGCCCCCGAGCCCGAGCTCCGCTATGCCGACGCGCGCGAATTCGCGGCCGACCTGGATGCGTTCACCGCCGGGCAAACCCTGCACGCCGCCTCTGAAGACCTGGACGCCACGCGCCGCACGCATCGCGACACCGATCCCGACGCTACGCGCCGAACGGGGCCCGCCCACGATTTCGATGGCGACGACACGCGCCGCACGGCAGCGTCGTATCCGCCGCCCGCGCCCGTTCCGGCCCGCCGCCGCCGCAGCGTTTTCGGCAGCTTCATGCGCGCCGTCGCGCTCACGGCGCTGGTCTGCCTGGCCTACGCCACCTACTCGGCGATTTCCAAATACCTGCTGTATCAGCACGGCCAGGCGCTGGAGCGCCAGATCAAATCCGAACAACTCACGGACCCGGACGCGATCTGGGCAAAATGGACGGAACTTTCCAAGGACAATCCTTCGTCCTTGGTTTTATATGGCCCGCGCAAAGCCGTCAGGCAGAATCTGGAAAGCGCGGCCGATCGTGTGATCGATACGTACCGGAATTCCGACTCGCAAGCCGTCTATGAGAAAGATTGGGATCACGCCCGCACGTTGCTGCAACATGCCCTGCTGGCCGACCCCGATGACACGACGCGTGGCAAACTCCGCCTCGTCGAGGGCCACATCGCGCGCATCAACGGCACTACTCACCGGGACGTTCCGAAACTGCAGGAGGCCATCGACGATTTTGAGGACGCGCGCAAACTCCTCCCCCACTCGCCCGATCCCGACCTCGGCCTCGCCCGCACCTTCGTCTACGGTCTCAAGGACATCGACAAGGCCTATGACGCTTTGCAGAGCGCGCAGAACAACGGTTACAAGCTCGGCAATCGTGAAAAAGGCCAGCTTGCCGACGGCTATCGCGAGCGCGCCGACCGCACGTTCGCCGATTCGCGCGACGTTCGCGGCCTGCCGCTTGAGAAGGACGAGATCCAGCGCGCCGCCGACGATTACAAACGCGCGCTGGAGTTGTATCAAAGCATCGCGCCCTATGGCAATTCGAACTCCATGATCCTGCGCGTGCAAAGCAGTCTGGATACGGTCACCAATCGACTGAAAGAGATTGAAGCGGGCAACTCTCCACTCGGCGCGTTGCTTCCCTTGTTATGGCGGTTACGCGGAGTAAGACACTAGAGAGAGCGGAAATCCGCCGCACGGGGCGAGGCCGCCAGGGTTGGCGCACCGCCGAGGCGGTCTGGCTGCTGGCTGCCGCCGTGCTGATCGCCGCCGGCCTTCGTCTGGTGTATCTCGCGAAATCGCACGACTTCACTGCGATTGATGCCGGCATTGCTTCCAAGCAGTTACTCAATCTGAATACGTTAAGCGCACGCGAAGACCTGCTGCCGGTGCTCGCCAACATTTTCACCGAGCCGGGCGAGCGGGAATTTGCCGCCCGGAAGATTTATGACGATGCCGGCGCCCTCTCCAACACCGGCGCGCTCGCCCGCATACGCGTTACGGCCGCCGAAATTCGCGCAACGCGCGGGCTGCGCGCCTGGCGCGACCGGCTTGGCGGGCGCGAATCGATGCCGCTCTTTACGCCGGACCAGTTTCGCGCGCTGAAGCCGCTCGTGGTGGTGCGGCAGCCCCACAATTTCCGCAGCGCCTTCACGCTTTGGACCATCCTCTTCTTTGGCGCGTTCGCGCTGGTTCACCTGTTTTGGAGCCTGCGCGGCTTCAACGGCGAAGCAACGTTTTTGCCCGCCATCCTGCTGCTCACCGGCATAGGCCTGATCCTGATGGTGGCGCTCCGTGATCCGGTTCGCGACAATCTGCTCTTCACCGACTTCGCACAGGGAGCCGTCATCGGCTGCCTCGTCCTGGCGGCCGCCAGTGTGCTGGATTTCGAGCGTCTGGCGGGACGTCTCGCGTTCGTTCCGCTGCTTGTCAGTTTCGCGCTTTCCGTGCTGCTGATCCTTTTCGGCACCGGGCCCGGCTCCAGCGACGCCAAGGTGAATCTCTTCGGCTTCCAGCCGGTCGAACTCATCCGCCTGCTGCTTGTTTTCTTCCTCGCCGGATATTTCGGCTCTCGATGGGACGTGCTCCGCCACGCCCGCGAAACGCGCGCGTCGCTTGCCAGGCTCACCAGCCGCCTAAACGTCCCGCCGGTGGAATACACGCTGCCGATTCTCGCCGGCGTGCTGCTTTCGCTCGCCTTCTTCTTTCTGCAAAAGGACATGGGCCCGGCGCTGGTATTTGCGTGCGTCTTTCTCATTCTTTATGCGATTGCGCGGGGCAGCGCCTTCGTACCTGTTGTAGGGCTCGGACTCCTGGTGCTCGGCTTCGCGATCGGCTACATGATCGGAATCCCGCACACGGTCGCCGACCGCGTCGGCATGTGGCTCTCGCCCTGGAGCAATCTCGTGCATGGCGGGGATCAGCTCGCCGATTCGCTCTGGGCTTTTGCCACCGGCGGTCCCGCCGGTATGGGCATAGGGCTCGGCGACCCGCAAGTGGTTCCCGCCGCGCATACGGACCTCATCCTCTCCGCGCTCGGCGAAGAGTGGGGCTTCTTGGGAGTCTCAGCGGTATTCGCCGTGTACGCGCTCATCGTGTGGCGCGCTATCCGCATCGCCCGCAGCGCGCGGACGGATTACGAAATGTTCCTCGCGGCGGGCCTCGCCGCCGCCACGGCTCTGCAGATCCTGGTGATCGCGGGCGGAGCGCTCGGCCTCATGCCGCTCACCGGAGTGGTCACGCCATTTCTGAGCTACGGGCGCACCGCGATGATCGCCAACTTTCTGGTGATCGGAATCCTCGAAGCCATCTCCGCGCGCGGCCGCATCGCCGAACCGCGAACGCAGTTCCCGCTGACCGCCGTCGCCGTTGTGTTCGGCATTTGCGGTGTGGCGATTCTGGCGAAAGCGGCGTACGTCGAGGTGCTTCACGATTCCGCCATCGTCGGCGAAGGCGCGCTGGTGGTGCAGGCCGATGGCGGCCGCCGCTACCAGTACAACCCGCGCTTCCAGGAGGTCATGCGCGACATTCCCAAGGGCACCATTTACGATCGCAACGGCCTGCCGCTCGCTACCAGCGATTGGACTCAACTGGAAAAACATCGCGCCGATTACACCGCGCTCGGCATCGATATCGATCGCGCCTGCCCGCGCACGGACCAGCGCTACTACCCGCTCGGTCCGCTCGCCTTTGACCTGCTCGGCGACCTGCGCACTCGCTACCGGTGGGGAGCCGGCAACACAGCATTTGTCGAGCGCGACGAAGCACGGCGTCTGCGCGGCTATGACGACCGGCCTTCTCTCGTGGACGTGAAAAATCCCAAAACAGGAGCCACCGAGCGCGTAATCAAATACGACTATCGCGAGCTTGTGCCGCTGCTGCGCCATCGCTACGACCCGGAAAACCCCGCCGTTCGCCGCGTCCTCGACCGTCCACGGGATGTGAAGATGTCCCTGGACGCGCGGCTGCAAATCAAGGTCGCCGACATTCTCAAGAAGCAGCTTGCGGCAGCGAATCAGGACAAAGGCGCGGCCGTGGTGATGGACCCTGCGACGGGCGACCTGCTCGCCGCGGTCAGCCTGCCGCTTCCCGATCCAAACGAAACCACTCCGTCGCTGGACCGCGCGCGCTACGGACTCTACCCGCCGGGTTCGACATTCAAGGTTGTCACGGCCATGGCCGCGCTGCGCAAAGATGCGAGTCTGACCACAAAAACCTACCAGTGCATCCGCCTGCCCGATGGCCGCACGGGCAATTACATTCGCGGCTCTAATCGTCCGATTCGTGACGATGTGCAGGATAAAGAGCCGCATGGAACAGTCAACATGGAGCGCGGAATCGTCGTCTCCTGCAATGCATTTTTCGCACAACTTGGCACGTATGACGTGGGAGCGCAGCAACTCTGGGACACTGCCAGCCTGCTCGGCATCTCTGCCGCGAAAAGCGCCGATCAGTTGAAGAAATATCTGCCGCAATCGTCGTATGGGCAAGGCGAAGTGGTCGCGTCCCCATTCCAGATGGCGAGAGTTGCCGCCACAGTTGCAAATGGCGGCTCTATGCCGCTGGGCCGCTGGATCACCGACGAAACAAACTCGCGCACCGATCCTCCGAAAGCCGTTCTCGCGCCCGATGCTGCCCAGACGCTCGCAAAGTTCATGCGGGAGGTGGTCACCAGCGGAACGGGCCGCCGCGCCGCCGCCGGCATTGCGGTCGCCGGAAAAACCGGTACAGCTGAGCTTGCGAGCGCGCCGAGCCACGCCTGGTTCATCGGCTTCGCGCCATACGGCGGCAGCCCCACGGGCCGCAAAATCGCGTTCAGCGTCCTGGTGGAGAATGGAGTGTACGGGGGGACCGCCGCCGCGCCCGCCGCCGCCGAAATCGTGAGCGCCGCCGCCAAACTCGGACTCGTGCAATGAACCTCTTCTCAGAAATTGAAAAAACCATCGAGCGGGGCTTCCGCCGCTGGACCGAAAAAGTCTTCGGCCCGGCGGACAGCGATCAGCTCCTGCTGCTGCACCGGGCGATTCTCGAACAGATTGAAGGGCAGGTTCAGACGGTCGCCAAAGGCCGCCGGGTTTTTCCGTATTCGCGCGTGACGGTAACGCTGATTTCGCCCGAAGAAGCCAAGCGCACGCTGTATCAGGCGGCTTTCGGCGAGCGCCTCGAAACCGACCTCAAGGAAGCGCTCGATTCCGCCGGCTGCGAGTTGCCGAAGGGGTTCCACGTGGAGGTGGAAACGGCCGCCGGCGGCGAAGGGAATCTGGAAATCGCTTACGGCGTGGAGAAACAGGAGCCCAAGCCGCCGAAGCCCTCCGAGCCCGCACGCCTGAGCGTAGTCAAAGGCAAAACCGCGGCAGCCGATTACACGCTCGACAAAGCACGCACCAACATCGGCCGCTTAGCCGAACTGACTGACGCAGACCAGAGAGTCATCCGCCGCAACGATGTGGTGTTCGAAGAAGGCGCGGACGAAGCGAACTCCACCGTCTCTCGCAAACACGCGCACATCCGGCGCGAAGGCGACGACTACCGCCTCTGCGACGACGAGAGCGAGTTCGGAACCAGAGTCTTCCGCGACGGCCGCTCCATAGACGTGCCGCCGGGCAATCGCCGCGGCGAAAAACTCCGGGACGGCGACGAAATCTATCTCGGCAGGGCGTGTCTGCGATTCGTGGAGTAAGGCGGATCAAACCCCGCGGTGATCAACTCAATCGCCGCGCCTGTGCCGGCCACACGCACGACTCTGCCGATTCCCCAATGCGGCAGCCCGCCGGCGTCGCCAATCTGGAACTCGCAAGTCACCTGATCGCCCGCGCCGATATCGACGGGGTCGTGGAATTGTAGAAACGCCCCGAATTCGCTGAGGTTTTCGGTGACGGCCGAAAAGCTTTGCCTCGTCCGGTTGATCTCTACTTCCGCCGCCACGCGCATCGGAACTCGCCGCTCTTGCCTTCGCTCGCACATACCGAACATATCGGCGGGAAAGCGGAAGGCTTGAATCAGAACGTGATCCCGACCATGAATTCAGCCTGGTTCTGGTTGCTGTTGAAGACGTTAGTGACGTTGAACTGCCTGTCCGTCCAGCGGGTATACCGAAGCTCCGGAATGATGTGCACGACGAAATGAGCGTCGATGCCTACGCCCATCACGAAGCCGGTGGTTGTATTCTTTGCCGGCGAGAGGTTCGCCACGCTGTTGCTGATACCGCTCAGCTTGTCCCACGCGATGCCGGCATCCACAAACGGGCGCACCACTTTCGCCGGAAACCGGTACTTCAGCAGCAACGGGAATTCCCAATTACCGGCGGTATTTACGCTGACGATGGCGCTCCCGGTGGACCCCAGCACGTTCTTGTAATTGAAATGCCGGTAAATCGCGTCGCCCTCCACGCCCAGCCCGAACGGCAGATGCAACTCCGCCGTCACACCCACCAGGTACCGCTGCGTCGTGGTACTGACCGAGCCATTCACCGTATTGAGAAAATCGGTGAGAGGGAGCCCGACCTTTACCCCGCCACTGAAGGGCTGGCAGAACGCGGCTGTTGCCGAAAGAAGAAACGGAAAAAGCAGGCGCATACACTTCCAGTGTATCCGAGGTATGTTATGGCCTCCCGGCCATACGCCTTAGACGCGCAGCGTAAAGCTTTCGCCCAGGTAGATGCGTTTGACTTCCGGATCGCGCTCCAAGGCCTCCGGACTCCCCGCGCGGAAAATCCGGCCGTTATTGATGATATAAGCCCGATCCGTCACCGCAAGCGTTTCGCGGACGTTGTGATCCGTAATCAGGATCCCGATCCCCGTGCGCTTCAGATCGAAAATGATGCGCTGCAGTTCCAAAACCTGAATCGGGTCGATGCCCGAAAAAGGCTCGTCGAGCAGGAGGAATCGCGGGTCGATCACCAGGGAGCGCGCGATCTCCACGCGCCGGCGCTCTCCGCCGCTCAGCATGTACCCAAGGCTGCGTCTCACCGTCTCCAGACCGAGTTGCCCGATAAGTTGCTCCTGCTTTTCGCGCCGCTGCCGGCCGTTCAGCGGCAGCGTTTCGAGAATCGCCATCAGATTGTCTTCTACCGTCAGCTTGCGAAAGACGCTGGCTTCCTGCGGCAGATAGCTGATGCCACGCTGCGCCCGCTGATACATAGGGAGCGCGGTGATGTCTTTGCCATCGACAAGAATGGTCCCGGAATCCGGGCTGATCAACCCGACGATCATGTAGAACGACGTCGTCTTGCCCGCGCCGTTCGGCCCCAGCAGTCCCACCACTTCGCCCTGATGCACGTATAGCGTCACGTCGTCGACAACGCGGCGGCCGCGATAGGTTTTGGAGATCTCTTTCGTCTCCAGGGTGCTGACCTTGGGCTTATTTGCGTCCACGCTGGATCCTGGTTTGGACAGGCTGGTTTGGGGACCCACTACCGAGCAGCCTATCATCGTTGGCAAGGTAGGTCAATTTCGGCGCCTGCGTCATCTGGTCGCGCCCTTTGGCCGTTTTTACGAGGCGCGATTGCCGCGGCTCATCGCTCTTTAGAATTACTTTGTCCTCGTCGCAATAATACTCGCCGTGGTCCGCCGTTCCGGTGACAACCTCGTGCGCCGCATTGGTGTGAACGATCTGCACGCTGCCCTCTGCGAACGCTTTTTCCAGCCGCGAATCGCTGCCCGATTCCGCCAGAAACGCGCGCAGTTCGCTACTCTTCACCTGCATCCCGGGCCGGTCGAGATTCACGCCGCCCGAATAGACCGCTTGCCGGTCGGCATCGCTGTACGTAAGGTGCCGCGCCTTCACCACTGTGAGCAGGGCAGGCTTGGCCGCGGCCTTGCCATCCGGCTTCGCCTTCGGTTCTTCCCACAAGTCGCTGACCACGTTATCGTCGGCAATGAGCGTCTTTTTCTTGCGATCCAGGTCCACCTTCTCGGCCGTGATCTTGTTCGCTCCCTGCCACATGGTGACCTTGCCTTCGTAATGGATCACGGTGTTGCGATCCGTCGATACCATGTGGCGCGCCTGCGCCTGCAGCGGCTCATCGCCGGAAAGCATCTGACCTTGCTTGCCGGCGTTCTGATCGGGAAGGCGGCTGGATTCCACGTTGTCATCGGCGGTGAAATCGCCCGTTTTCTGATCCATGCGAATGCGGCCGGCGCTGGTGGAACCGGTGGCGTCCCACATGCGCGCGCCGCCGTCCAGCAGGATGACGTTCTGCGCCTGGTCCATGGTGGCTTTGCTGGCCTTCGCGTGGCGGTCGCCCTCCGCATAGACGAAATCGCCCGTCTGCTCCATGGCCGACATCCTGTTGGTCTTGGGGTCGAACTTCGCCACCAGGTCCTTGCTGGAGGTGGTGGATGCCGCGCGATTCTTTTTCTTCTCGTCCGCGTTGGGGTCGGTGGTAGTTTTCGCGTCGGTCGCGTGGAAATTTTCAATGCGGTTCTTATCCGCGTACGCCACCTGCATGGAGTTCGCGGTCACGATCCGATGATGCTGCGCAGGCGCGTTCGGCAGAAACTCCAGAGTGCCGGGCGCGTGCGTCATCACGGTCTGCAGATCCCGGCCGCCGGGCCGCATCTTCATCTCGATGGCGTCGCTACGCAGCACGTGAGTCTCTCCCGGCTGCTGGCCGCGGGCGGCGATCGGCTTGGATGAGACCACCGCCTGACCGGTCGCGTCGACATGGTTCAAGAGGCTCTGCTTATCCTGCACCGTATAATCCAGCTTTACGAAATTGGCATCCACGGTGGTGGCTGCGTTGTCGGACGTGGACACCATGTGCGCTTTGTTATTCGCGATCATCTGCTGAATTTCGCCGGTAGCATCGAAGTTCACCTGCAGGTCGCCGGCCGAGTATTGCAGGTTCTTGTTGGGATAAACATCAGTACCGTGCGCGTTCACGGCGTGCAGTTCCTGAATGACGCGATGCGTCTCCGTGCCCACATGACTTTCCTGCAAGTGCAGAACGACGTTCTCGCCTTCCACCACCGTGTTGTCGCGCGTCAGCTTGCCCCACGGCTGGAGCTGCACTTCGTTGAAGGTCTCGCGATACGTCAGGCTCGCGCCTTCAATCTTCATCGGCTTGGCATTCGGACCAGCCGGGCGATAGTCCACCACCACGCCGCTCTTGAGCTGCAGCACCTGCGCGGCGGGATCGTAGAATGCGCCGGTGGCTTTGCCTTCGCCGCTCTCAAACTTGAACGTGGTCGGCTTATCCGTGTCGACACGGCCAGTCGATGCGTCGCAGTTCACGCCGGAAGATTGAACGGTGACGAGCTCACGTTTCGGATCGCCCTGCGCCGGCACGGCTAACGTGAATTCCACCAGACCATCGGCCTGCAGACGGTTCTCATGCGGGTAAAACGCGGCCGAGGCGCTCTTAATGAGATTGTAGGCCGTGCATTCCTTGTTGTAGACCTTGAGGAGAACGTTCGTGAGATCCACCCGCGAATTGTCTGAGATCTGCTTGAACTCATCGGCCTGCACGAAATACGTGGCGCAGCCGCTATCGTTCTTTTTGCTGGTATAGACGTATTTATCGCTGGCCGTATTCAGACCCGGAGGGAGCGGTTGAGGCGCCGGAGGAGCTTCCCGCTGGACGATCTTTCTTTGGGCCTGATACTTGAAGCCGATGCCGCCGACAATAGCTGCAATGGCCACCAGCAGAAGCCAGCGCGTGCCTCGCATGGGGATACATTCAGTGTACCAGCGTTACCATTGTGAGGTGGCTTTCCGGAGCGCGATGGCGATGCTGATCGGCGTGGCGGCGTGGGCTTCGCAGGCGCCTGCCGGAGGGCGGATTTGGGTCCGCGTGACCACTCCGTTGTCGAGCGCCGATGCGAAGGCGGGAGATGCCGTGCGGGTCGTAGCGATCCCATCGGGCATGCCGCTGAAGGGCGAGGTAGTGCGGGCCGTGGCCGCCAGCCCCGACCGGCGGGCCGAATTGCAGCTCCACTTTCCCGGAGCGCGCCTGGTGGACGTCGACAACGCTCGCGAAACGATCGATGCAAACGGCGTCATCCTCGGGATTTTGGCCTCCGAAACGCTGGCGGGCCGTATGGATTCGGGCATTCAGCGGATTGGTGAACGGTACGCCGGGCTGGCGGGCGTCCTTGGCGCCATCCAAAGCACGATTTTGCCCGGACCCGAAACCGGCATCGTCTACGCCGCGGGCGTCGAGTTGCAACTCGAACTTACCGCTCCCATCGAGCTTCCCGATGCGCTCGCGCCGAAGCCAGACCCGGAGTTCGAGCGGACCGCCGCCGCGCAGCCGTTCCGCACGACCACCGCCAACACAGAACGCCCGAGCGACCTCATCAACCTGATGCTCGAGGGGAATCAAGCCGAGGTCGTGGCCGCCTTTCACGCGGCGGGATGGACCGAAGCGCGGCCTTTGAACACCGCTTCGAAGTTGGAAACCCTGCGCGCCATTGCCGCCGAACGCGGCTACTCGGAAGCTCCTGTCTCAACGCTGCTACTCAAGGGCAAACCTCCCGCCCTCGTTTTCGAGAAGCTGAACAACACCTTCGCCAAGCGGCACCACCTGCGCATCTGGCGCATGGGCTCACGGCTGTGGCTTGTCGCGGCGACACACGACATCGGCATTGACGTCTCGCAGGACGACCGCACGTTCATCCACCGCATCGATCCGAATATCGATGACGAGCGGCAGAGAGTGGTCGACGATCTGCTCTTCGCGGGCAAGGTGAAGGCTTGGGAACTCGTTGACCGGCCCGCGGTCCCTCGCCTCACCAGTAACGCAACTGGCGATGAAATTCACACCGATGGCAAAACGGCAGTAGTGATTCTGCGCTGAAGATTTATATAATCGCCGAATGGCTCGTTGTGCGCGCACGCTTGCGCCGGCAATACTCGTAGCTGTTCCCCTCTTTGGGTCCGTACTTCCATTACATTTTGAAGCCGATTCCGCAGGCGCTCTGATTTCGCGCGGCCGCGGCTACACCCTGCGACTGGATGCGCGCGGCATGACCGTCGCCGCCCCCGGCACGCTGGTAACCACCACCTTCGCAGGCGCGCGCAGCGATGCGTCCCCAGTGGGGACCGTTCTGAGCACCGGACGCGCCAATTACCTGATGGGCTCCGATTCGTCACAGTGGCGCACCCACGCGCCGGTGTTTGCGCAAGCGCGCTATAGCGATCTGTATCCGGGCATCGACCTGCTCTTTTACGGGTCCGAAGGTTCGCTGGAGTACGATTTCGTCGTGCGTCCCGGGGCGGACCCACACCGGATCGTCATGGACGTGAGTGGCACGAAAAATTTCAGTATCGATCGCGATGGCGCGCTCGTGATGGGAGCCGTGCGCTGGAAACGGCCGGTGCTGTATCAGGTGCGTGATGGCGTGCGGCAACCGGTGCAGGGCCGCTTCGTCCGCGGGGGCAACCGCGTCAGCTTTCAAATCGGCGCTTACGATAAAAGCCGCGACCTGGTGATAGACCCGACACTGGTCTACGCGAGCTATCTCGGCGGTTCGGATAACGAGGGCGCGCGCGGAATCGCGGCGGATTCGTCGGGCAACTACTACATCACGGGGTTCACTTTCTCGCAGGACATTCCGCACACCGGCGGATCCCTGCAGCCGGCATATCACGGCGGCACGGCGTTCTCGGATTTCGGCGGCGACGCTTTCGTCGCCAAGTACAATTCGCTGGGCGCGCTGGTCTACGTCACGTATCTGGGCGGCCGCAGCGACGATTGCGGAATGGCGATCGCAGCCGATTCCAGCGGCAACGCTTACGTGGCGGGTTGGACTTCCTCGAGCGATTTCCCCACTACGACGGGAGCGTTCCAGACGAAATTCGGCGGCGGCACGGTGAGCAACGCGACCGGCGTTTCCTTCGGCGATGCATTCGTCGCCAAGCTGAATCCCTCCGGCAACGCGCTGGTCTATTCCACTTACCTGGGCGGCTCCGGCGAGGACAAAGCGGCGGCCATTGCGGTGGATTCCGCAGGCAACGCGTACGTCGGCGGCGCCACGCTGTCCACGAACTTTCCTACCCGCAATCCATTTCAGGCAGCGTTCAAGGGAGCGGGCGGCGAACCCGATCTCGGCGGTCGCGGTCCGATTGAAAACTCCGGAGACGGCTTTGTCGCCAAGCTGAACGCTGCCGGTTCCGACCTGGTGTACTCCACCTATCTGGGCGGGTCGCTGAACGACGCGGTCACGGCGATCGCAATCGACGCAAGCGGCAACGCATACGCCGGCGGCGCCACGCTATCGAAAGATTTTCCGACGGCATCCGCATTTCAGGCCACATACGGCGGCGGCTCGCCGCTGACGTCGCAACCCGTCGTTTTAACGGGTGACGGCTTCGTTTCCAAGCTCGACAGCACAGGGAAACTCTCGTACTCCACCTACCTCGGCGGCAGCGCGGACGACGCGGTGATGGGGATCGCAGTAGACTCGGCGGGCGCGGCGTACGTAACCGGATTCACGAGTTCCGGGAATTTTCCAACCTCAGCCACCGCTGCGCAAAAATCCTTCAAGGGACCGGCGACAATCACCGGTCAGCGCGGGTTCGTTTGGGGCGACGGCTTCGCGGCGAAGCTCTCCGCGGCCGGCACGCTTGCTTACTCTACGTACCTGGGCGGCGCGGGCGACGATGCTGGTATGGCGATCGCGGTGGACGCGTCGGGCAACGCCTATGTCGGCGGCTTCTCATGGTCGAGCGGTGATTTTCCGATCACCGCGGATGCGTTGCAGCGCGTCTGGGGAGGAACGCGCGTCACGGAAACCGACCCCACCGGCGACGGCTTCCTCACGAAAGTCAGTCCGGACGGCGGGACGTTCGTCTACAGTTCTTACCTCGGCGGGGTGGCGGACGAAGCAATCACGGGCGTCGCCGTGGATTCCAAGGGCACCGTGTACACAGTTCTCTCCACGACGTCCACAAATCTGACGACCACCACAGGTGCGGCACAATCCAAATTTGGGGGTGAAGATTCGCAATTGCAGACGGAAGTGCTCGGCGACGCCTTCGTCGCGGTATTTTCCGGGCTGGGCTCAACCAGCGCCAATCCCGTGATTACGTCTGTCGTCAACGCCTTCTCCAATGCGCCGCAGATTGCGCCCGGAACCGCGGTTCTGGTAACCGGAACGAACCTCCCCGCGAGTGCTTCCGCGGGGGCGACTATCGGCGGCGTGGCCGCGCTGGTGAACTCCACGTCGACAACGCAATGGACCATCGTGATCCCCCCGACTGTTCTGGCAGGCGCGACCACACTTCAGATCGGGACATCCGCGCCGTTCGGCGTGGTTCTCTCGGCGTATGCGCCGGCGATGGGAAGCGTGAACGGCAGCGGCACAGCCGTTTCGGCGCTGCACGCAAACGGGGACAGCGTAACGGCGTCGGCCCCCGCGATTCCCGGTGAAAGCATCGAAGTGTTCGCGACCGGTCTGGCTTCGGCGGCGCTCTCGGCCGTTACGGCAACGATCGGCGGCGTGAACGCGCCCGTTTCCCTCGTGGCGAGCACATCGCCGGGACTGTACCAGGTAAACATGCAGGTGCCCTCGGTCGCCGCGGGGAATCAGAATGTGGTGCTTTCCGCAGGCGGCGTGAATAGCCCGGCGCTGTCCCTGCCGGTCGGCCAGGTAGTCACGAGCCTCGGGCCCTCGATCAACGCGGTAGTGAACGGCGCCAGTTTCCAACCTGGAATTGCGGCGAATGCATGGTTCACCATCACGGGAGCCAACCTCTCCCCGGTGACGAACGACTGGAGCAACAATATTGTCGACGGCAAATTGCCGACTACGCTCGATACGGTCAGCGTGACTGTAGGCGGGCAGCCCGCGTATGTGGATTTCGTCAGCCCAACGCAGATTAACGCGGTGGCCCCGAATGTTGCGGCCGGTACTGCCACGGTAGTGGTGAAGAACTCGCTCGGCACCAGCGCGCCGGCGAGCGTGACGGTTCAAACAGCGGGTCCGGCTTTCTTCCTGTGGCCCAATTCGTACGCTGTGGCCACGCGGCAGGACTTCAGCTACGCCGTCAAGAACGGCGAGTTCTCCGGGTTAACAACCATCGCGGCAAAGCCCGGCGACGTTCTGATTCTCTGGGGCTCGGGTTTCGGTCCATCGAGTCCGCCGACGCCGGTCGGGACGGTGCTGCCGGGCGACACCACCTACTTCTCGGCGAATCCGGTGACGGTGACACTCACGCCCGTAGGAGGGGGGACTGCAACACCGGCAACGGTATACGGGGCGGCGCTCGCTCCGGGGTACGCGGCACTGTATCAGGTGGCCATTCAGGTTCCGGCGTCGCTGGCAGCCGGCGATTACTCGATCGTGGCGACGGTCGCGGGAGCGAAGTCGCCCTCGACAGTGCTGTTGACCGTTCAGCCCTAGTTTACGTGCCGAGGGCGGCTGTCACGAGCGCGAGGTGAGCGGTGTTGTTTACTATATGAACATGAAGCTTTTCGCTGCCAGCGCCGCGCTGCTCATGACGTGCACCGCTTTCGGCGCGGATTCCATTAGCGGCAATACCTACGGCTCGCCGAAAGCGCCCATCATGATGGAAGTCTTCAGTGACTTTCAATGTCCCGGGTGCAAGAGTTTTCACGACGAGGAAATGCCGCTGCTGATGAAAGACTTCGTCGACTCCGGCAAAGTGTACATCATCTACCGATACTTCCCGCTCGATATGCATCCCTACGGACGGAAAGCGGCCGATTTCGTCTGCGCCGCCGCGCATCTCGGCAAGTATCACGATGCGTCCAACCTGCTGTTTGCGCAGCAGAATCTCTGGGGGCAGAGCGGCAAAGTGGAGGAGACGCTCGACAACCTCTTCACCGCGGGCCAGCAGAAGGAATTGCATGAGCTTGCGAGTTCACCCACTTGTCAGGCAGAGATCAAGCACGATATCGATGAAGGCAAAGCGATCCCGGTGACCGGCACGCCTTTCCTCATGATCACGCACCGGCTGCACCGCTACCCGATCGGCGGCGCCGAGCCTCTGAATTACCAACTCCTCAAACCTGTGCTCGATGGCCTCCTCACAAAGTAACCTCCTTGACCGGATCGCGCTTGTGCTGCGCGTCATCCTGGGTCTGATCTTCGTCTACGCCGCGTACACGAAGTTGAGAGACCCTTGGGCATTGTTCGCGATGGCCATCGATTCCTACGGCATACTGCCCCTGCGCTGGGTGGAGTTCGTGGCCAAAACGCTGCCGTGGTTTGAGCTGATCCTTGGGCTCGCCCTCATCCTGGGAGCGGTGCGCAAGGTGACCACCACCGTCACCGCGCTGCTGCTGCTGGTGTTCTTCAGCCTGATTCTGCGGGCTCACTTCAAGGGGCAGGAGATCAACTGCGGCTGTTTCGGTCCGGGCGAAGTGATCTCGTGGAAGACGATGCTTCGCGACGGGTCCATGGTGGCGGGCGCGATCTTCGTCACCGTGATGGCGTTCGTGCGCCGCAATCGCCCTCGCGCCACCAATGTCTGAGCGCGACGTGCTCCAGCGCGAACTGGAGTATCACGAAAAACTGTACTCCGGCTTCGCGCAGTCGCACTTTGCACGCCCCGCCGTGCGGGCTCTGCGCACCAATATGGTGCAGCGGATGCTCCGATTAACCGGCGCCGGTCCGCATTCCCGCGTGCTGAGCCTGGGATGCGGCATCGGCGACACGGAACTGCTGCTGGCCCGGCACGTCGGGAGGTCGTCGGCGTCGATTTATCGCCGGCCGCGATCCGACAGGCCCGAGCCGATGCCGCACGCCTGGGCATACAGAACGCCCGCTTCGAAGAGGGGAGCCGCGCGGAAGGCACGTTCGACGTAGCCATAGCGATCTTCTTCCTTCACCATTTATCGGACGCGGCGCTGGCGGCTTTTCCCGCGCAGCTCCGTGCGGCGTTGCGTGATGGTGGCGTTTTTTATTCGCTGGACCCGAGCCGGCAGCGGCTTTCCGGGCGCGTCGGGCGATTGCTGATTCCTTCGTTGATGAAGCGGTATCAGTCCGCCGATGAGCGCGAGTTGGAACCATCGGCCACGGCTCAGTTGTTTGAGGCGGCCGGTTACCGGACAGAGTCGCTCATGTACGATTTCGCGTCGTCTCCTATGGCCGGCTTGTTTCCGGGGTGGCGATCGGCGTACCAGGCGACGCGCTACCTGGACAATTTGCTGCTAAAGACACCTTTCCGCAAACTAGGGAGCAACTTCGAAATCCTGGCGCGGACCTAAATCCGCCGTGCACAGCGAGGCCGCCGTCGCGACCTGCGCCCCATTCCTACGCGCCTCCGCCACTGCCGCCGCGCCGGCCTGCTCATCTAATGCGGCGATCGCGTCTTCCACGATGGTCACCCGCTTGCCCAGCCTCAACAGTCCCTTGACCGCGTACGCGACGCAAATCTCCGTGACCACGCCATAAACAACGAAGTGCTCCGCGCCCACAGCCGCGATCGCCTCCCGCACTTCTTGCGACAGGAACACATCGACGGTTTGCTTCCCGGCTATCGTCTGCCCTACCATGGTCGCCGCCGGCTTACGCTGTCCGAGCGTCCCGGCAATGCAGTGCGGGGGCCAGGTTTTGAACTCGATATCGTCCTCAGCGTGCGCGTCCACCGTAGAGATCAGCGGCATTCCCGCCTCCACGGCGTACGCATTCAAGCGCGCGACAGCAGGGACGATGCGCTCCGATCCCGGCACGTACAGCGCTCCCGACGGGTTCACGAAATCGAGTTGCGTATCGACGTCCAGGAATGCAGTTTTCATCGCATGAGGTTCTGGCGTGTGCGTTCGGTGAGTTCGCGCAGTTCCCGGCTGTGGATCACCGGCCAGGGCTCAGCCGGTTCGAGCGCTCGCAATTCCTGAGGCAGCTTAGCGAGGCACGCTGCCGCACGTTGACGTGCGCTCTCCACGGTCGGCAAGGGCTCCACGATGTGACCGCCCAACAGCACAGGACGCAGCAGCGCCTCGCCTTTGCCGCATTCGCCGGAACGCGCCACCACGTCCCGCGCTACATCGCGAAACACCTGCTTGGCTCCCGGATAACTTTCCTTTTCCGAGCTGTACTTCGCGGTGAAGCGCTTGATACCGTGAATGTCCAGTTCGACCAGCTTGTACGCCGCTCCCATCACCGGAGCGTCGGCCGAAGCCGCAAGCTGCGTCCCGACCCCGAAAAGATCCACGGGCGCGCCGGCCCGCACCAGATCGCGGATCTTGTACTCGTCGAGATCGCCGGTGATCATGATCTTCGTCGCGTTCAATCCCGCGCCATCGAGGATTCCGCGCACTTGCCGGGAGAGCGCTACGAAATCGCCACTATCGAGTCTCACCGCCGCCAGCGGGCCGCCGATTGCGGCCACGCGCTCCGCGGCGCGTATGGGATTGTACGTGTCCAGCAATTGCACAGTGCTCTCGCCCAGCACGCATTGGAGCTTCCTAAAGGCTTTATCCTCGCAAGCGAACGACATCACCCAGGAGTGCGCCGAGGTGCCGGAAACCGGAACGCCGAACCGGTGCCCGGCGAGTGTGTTGCTGGTGCCCGCGCAGCCCCCGATGTATGCGGCACGCGCCCCGAGCACGCCCGCTTCCGGCGTGTGCGCGCGGCGCGTTCCAAATTCCACGACTTCGCGCCCTTCGGCGGCAGCCACACAGCGCCCCGCCTTGCTTGCGATCAGCGTTTGGAACGTCACGGCGCTCAGCAGATATGTCTCGGGGATCTGCGCCTCGATGATAGGCGCGCGGATACCGAGCAGCGGCTCGCCGGCGAACAGGGGAGTGCCTTCCGGAACGGCGAACAGGTCTCCCGTGAAGCGGAACGTGCGCAGGTAATCGAAGAATCCGCTGGAGGCGTTGCGGAATTGCGGCAGGGACCTCAGGTAATCCACATCGTCATCGCTGAAGCTCAGGTTTTGCAGATACTCGACCACCTGTGCCAGCCCGCACGCCAGAACGAAGTTGCGATTCGCGGGCAGCCGCCGGACCGTGAGCTCAAAAGTGGCTTTTTCCTCAGTCTTGCCCGCCTCAAAAAAACCGGCGGCCATCGTGAGCTCGTAGAGGTCCGTCAGCAGCCCATTCATTCGCTATTTCTTCTTTGCTGCCGGTGGGGGCGCCTGCTCCTTGATATCTCCGGCGGCTTTTTGCAGATCCTGAACGGTTTTGGCGTCCAGTTCATAGATGCTCGGCTCGCCTTCCCGTTGCGCAAAATACTGTTCGCCCTGTTTGGAGATGGTGACCTTCTCCACGCGCTTGCCGCTGTTGGACGTCACGGTAGCCGTGAACACGGGCTGCCCGCCGCCCTTTTCGGCGAACTTGGTAGCCGCCAGGTCGCGGAGCTTATCGATGAGATTCTGCACCGCGGCATTGTCCATCGTCTTTCCGCCGCTCATCCACTTGTCGCCGGATTTCGTGTAGACTACGCCGTTGACCTCGACCGCGCTCGGGTCGCTAAAGCCGAAATCGAAGACTTTCTTGTTGCGGAAGTCGTCGAGTTGCTTGTTGAAGGCATCGCCGATATCGGCGCCGATCTTGTGCACGCCCTCAACGCCGCTGCTCTTGGCGAAGTACGTCTTGTCCTTGTCCTGCCGGATCTCGATGCTTTGGTTGCCCGAATTGTCGGTAATGGTGACGGTGGCGATTTTACTCGCTCCGGCGAACTTCTTCGCGGCATCGGGATCGGGATTCGTCAGATCCATCTTGGCGTCGCGGAGTTTGCCCACCAGACCGTCGACGGCGGCCGAATCGGCGCGCAACGGACGCGGCTTTACGATGGTCCACTCATTGGAGCCGTTCTTACCAAACTCCACGGCCGGGCCTTTACCCGCTAATTCGATCCGCGTCAGCTTGTCCTGATCGAAGGTGAGCAACCGCTTGTCCCGCAGATCGTTCTCATTCTTGTTGAGGCTGGTTTTGACGAACCCCGCGACCGTAAACACCTTGTTGTCGCCCGCACGCTTGGCATAGGCCCCGGAGTTGGTCGGCGTATCGTCGCCGATCAGTAACTCATCGGTCTTGCCGTCCTTTTTAGTAACTTTGATATCGAGCTGCGGATGGGCCAGGCCGTAGGCGGAAAGATCCTGCGCGTTATCTTCGACCGTGCTATCGGCGGTCACCGAGCCCAGGGAACTGGCCAGCGAGCTGGAGGCATCGGGATCGGCCGGCAGCGGCTTGGGTTCCGTAAGGGTCCACTTAGTGCCGTCCTTCTTCAAGGTGTCGGTCTCGCCGCCCGCATGCTGAATCTGAATGGCCTGAATCTGGTCGTCCGGGATGGCAACGATCTTAGTCGTGGCATCCGCCGGATTTTTGGCCTTCGCCGCCTGCTGCTTATTCGACCACCAGACCGCACCGCCGAGCACAACAAGCAAAACGACGGCGATCAGGAGCCCCTTCGGCTTCATTACTTATCTCCTCTTCCACCATGTTGCGAGGCCGAAGCCAACTACTCCCAGCGGGAAGATCAGGATGCTGAGCCAGAAAATCGACCCGAGCCTCTGCGGAGTTACATTGAACTGCTGGTCTTCGGGCGACTTCGGCATGATTGAAATCAAGTCTTCATCGCTGGTCAACCAGTTAATCGTGTTTACGAATAAGTCGCGGTTCCCCAGTTGACGGGAACCCGTCAGGCTATTCGTGGCCCAGAGCGAGCTGCCGATCACGGCAAAGCGCCCATTCGGCGTTCCGGTATAAGTGCCCACAGCCATCAAAGTAAGTGGGCCCTTCTTGCCTTTCTTGGGATCGATCGCGCCGCTGGCGGGAACGTCCGTTACCGCGATGCTGTCTTCACCGCTCGAGAACAACTTAGTAACCGTGGTCTTCGCCCCATTCTTTGTGTCCAGCGAGCGGATCAGCGGAAATGCCGTCGGCACCCGTGTCATGGGCTGCGTGATGGGATGAGATTCGTATTGGCCGATCACGGCGACTTCGGGTCCGAAGCCGAAAATCTGGCCTAGACCGCTGAGATCGAGCACCAGGTCTTTATTCACCGTGACGCCCCAGTCTTCCAGGACCTTCGCCAGGTCAGGCTGGTCGCTGGCGGGTTCGCTGCGGCCGATCCGGATTACGTTGTCCAGCATGACGAACGCGTGTCCGCCGCCCTCGACATAGTTCTTGATCGCCGCGGCGCTCGGCGCCGGGTATGCCGTCTGCGGACCGGCGATCACTAAGGCCGTGCAATCTTTGGGAACCTCCACCGCGCCCGCGGGAGCGGTCTGACCGATAGCGACGTTCTTGGTGGCGTCCGGCGCGGCAGCCGGCTTGAGCGCGATGCCGCGGGTCTTATAGTTGTCGCGCTCCAGCAGCGTTTTCAGGTTGGAGAAGCCGTTGCCATCGCTGTCGTCGATGGTATGCTCGCCCGCTCCGGTGACGAAGCAGACGTTGCGCTCGCCGGTCTTCAGAGCGCGGATCATGGCTCCGGTGACTTCTTCTTCCGTGAGGCTCTTGGCGCCTTCGGAGCGGACTCCGTTGGTGACGACGACGGGCGAATCAGACCGGTAACCGGCCGATTTGGCGATCTGCGGTTTCTTCACGGGGTCGATATATTTAACGTGCAGCTTCGGGGAAAGATCGGAGTAGCGATCCAGAAGGTCCTTCGCGCTCACGAAACTCGACGTTTCGCCGAAGTAAGTCAGGGTAACATCGTTCTTGAGTCCCTTGACGACCTTGTCTGTCTGTTCGGAAAGGCTGAACTGTTTATTCTTGGTGGAATCGTAGAACTTGTCGTAGCGGTTGGCCAGGAAATTCACCGCCGCCAGGACCGCCAGGATCACCAGCGTATAGACTGTTGCGTATGTCGCGTACTTCGTCTGACGCGTTTTGAGCCAGTTCGCCGCCATGTTAGCTCCTCCACCGCAGCGATTCCATCGACCGTGAGGTCAGGAACAGCGCAAAGTAAATCATGGATAAGTAGAAGACAACGTCCTTCAGGCTGAGCATGCCCTTGGAGAAGTTATCGAAGTGAGTAATGATCGACAGGTAATTCACTACCTGCGACACAGTGCTATTCGGGTCCGATGCCGTAAACCAGCTCAGCAGCCACAGCAGCAGGCAAACGAAAAATGTCACGCCTCCTGCGATGATCTGATTTTTGGTCATGGTGGAAATCAGCAGCCCGATCGCCAGCAGACACCCGCCCTGGAGAATGAGACCGAGGTAGGCGACCAGCACCGGCTGAAAGTTCGGCTTGCCCCAGAAGAATAACAGGACGATATTGATCACGCTCATCGCGAGGATGCACAGGTACAGCAGCATGCCTCCCATCCACTTGCCGAGGATGATGCCGATGTCGTTCACCGGCGAAGTAAGCAGTAACTCGATGGTGCCCGTCTTTTTTTCTTCCGCGATGAGGCGCATCGTGATCATCGGAATGAGGAACAGGGAAATCGTGCTGGCGAACCCCAGCAGCGGCCCGATGATCTGCTGGTTTAAGTTAATCGGTTGCGGGCCGCCCTGCATCTGGCTCATCGAGAACCGGACCATATCCCGGGTAGCCGTATAGAACCCGAACCCGAAGATCAGCCCGAAGAACGCCATCAGAATGTAGGCGATGGGCGAAGTGAAGTAACTCTTGAATTCCTTGCTGGCGATGAGTAGGACGTTTCTCATTTCGCTTGCTCCTGGGGAGTCTGAATCTGATTCTGTTCCGCCGCGGTCAGTTGCAGGAAGATGTCTTCGAGGCTGAGCCCGACGCTGCGCATTTCATTCAAATTCCAGCCCGCGTTGACCACGGTGCGCGCCACGTCCGGCCGGATCTGCCGCCCTTGCAGGCTCTCCACCTCGAAGATCAGCCGGCCATCCTTGGAATCGCGCATCAGCACGCGGCTGACGCCGGAAACCTGTTCGAGGCGCTGCTGCACCTCACTCGGATTCGGGCGTCCGCCATCGGCCTGCACTTCAATCGCGACAGCTTCCGAGCCTCGCAGCCGGTTGGTCAGGTTCGCCACCGAGTCGATCGCGACGAGTTTCCCCTGACTGATGATGATGACGCGCTCGCAGGAGTGTTCCACCTCGCTCAGAATGTGGGTGCTGAGGATGATGGTGTGCTCGCCCGCGAGGCTGCGCAACAGTTCGCGGATTTCGATGATCTGTTTGGGATCCAGGCCGCTGGTGGGCTCGTCCAGAATCAAAACCTCGGGGTTGTGAATGATGGCTTGTGCCAGACCGACACGTTGCCGGTAGCCTTTCGACAGTTTGCCGATCAGTTTATTGCGCACATCGCCGAGCGCACAGCGGCCGACCACATCATCGACACGGCGCTTTATATCGGCGGATGAAATGCCCTTCAGCTTGCCGGTGTAATCGAGGTACTCGGAGACATCCATGTCGGGGTAAACCGGCGGAGTTTCGGGCAGGTAGCCGATGCGCTTTTTCACCTCCATCGGCTGCTGTACGACATCGAAACCGGCCACGTTGGCGGAACCGGCGGTCGGCGGAAGGAAGCAGGTCAGGATGCGCATCGTGGTGGTTTTGCCGGCGCCGTTTGGCCCCAGGAACCCGACGATTTGCCCCTTTTCCACTTCGAAGGAGATGTTGTCTACCGCCACAGTACGGGCGTAGCGCTTGGTCAGACCCTCGACTTTAATCATGTTGTTTTGTCCCAGAACACAGAAAACTGCGGCGCACGGAGTATGCGCATGGTACCAAGGTTCACTTGAATTTTCATCATAAGGAACGCGGGGAAACCTTGTCAATTCATAAAGAAAACGCCCGATGGGTTACGCTGGTTGCTTGTCCTTCTCTTACTCGCTCCTGTTGGCCGCCGTCGCCGCCGCAGTCGGAATTGGCGGCGCGGCCCTGGGCATTTGGCTGACCGGCATCCGCAAGCGCGCACAACTGGTCGTGCCTTTCAGCTCCGGAGTTCTGATCGGGGTGGCGTTGTTCGATCTGCTGCCGGACTTGGCGGGCCAATCGGGCTGGCTGCGCGCGGCCATCCTCTTCGCGGCGGGCTACGGCGCGCTGGTGCTCCTGAATCGCTCCGGTTACGCGGTGTGCCCGAGTTGTTCGCACGACCACGACCACGCCGCCTGCTCGACGCATCTGCACGGTTTCGCTGCGCCGCTGATTTCGGCTGCCGCCCTACACAGTTTCTTGGACGGATGGGGAGTGGTCACCGTTGCGGGGGCTGCATTTCCTTTGGCGCTGCGCGTCGCCGTGCCGGTGGCTGTCGGTCTTCATAAGCTGCCGGAGGGGATCGCGCTCGGCGGAATTCTACGCGCGGCCGTGAAGCGCCGGGGCACGGCGATGGCCTGGTGTGTGGTTGCCGAAGGCGCGACTTTGGCGGGAGGACTGGTAGCTGTGTTGCTGGCGCCGCGCCTCGGAGAGCAGTGGACAATTTATCCTCTGGGCCTCACCGCGGGCTGGCTCTTCTACCTGGGATTTCATGCGGTCCACGAAGAGTGGAGGAGGTGCGGATTCAGCTTCGCGCTATGGCCCGCCGCAGCCGGAGTCGCCGGAGCAGCCGTCCTCCAACGAGGAGTGGAGTTTTTGTTCCGGTAGGTACCGGCCTCCCGGCCGGTACCAGCCGCGCGAAGCGCGGCCGGGGCAGCTGCGCGACTGCGCACCGGTCTCCAGACCATTTCACCCTTAATCTGCGAACGGTCGCGCTTCGCGCGACTGCGACCGGTCGGGAGACCGGTCGCTACTGGCGCAATGTTCGGGCTGGATCTAAAGTCAGAATGCGAAGGGCGGGAGCTACGCTTGCCAGCAGGGCGACCCCCAGCAGAATCGCCGACGTCGTGACAAACGTCAGCGGGTCAGCCGCTTTCACTCCCCAGAGATGATGCGCGAGCAATCGGCCGGCGCCCAGCGACATGCCGATTCCCGCGACCACGCCCACAGCAGCCATCACTACCGCCGGCCGCACGACCGACGCGATCGTCTGCTCCGCCGTTGCTCCCAGCGCCATGCGAACTCCCAACTCGTGTCTGCGCTGCGCCACGGAATTCGAAATCAATCCATACAGTCCGAGCGCGGCGAGCACGACGGCGAGCGCGGCGAAGATGCTGAACAGCGCTGCCAGGTAGCGTTCCGTTCCCGTAGTATGCTCGCGCAGTTCCTCGATAGTTTGCACTCGCGAGACCGGCAACTGCGCGTCGGAAGCCGACATCGCGGCTTGCACGATGCCGCGCAGCCGGGCCGCGCTCATGCGTCCATCGGTGCGCACCACCCACTTCGGCGTAAACCACGTGTGCACCACGCCAAGGAAGCCGCTGCTCACTTGCGACGCCGCCACGTAGACCATCGGCTGCAGCGAGAGGGGTCCGCCGCTGCGATCCAGATTGCTGTCCTGCTGCACATCGCCGACCACGCCGATTACGGTGCGCGGCGGGCCCACGATATCGATGTGACGCCCGATCGCGGTATTCGCGCCACCCAGGAATTTGCGCGCAAAGGCCTGGCTGACGACTGCTACAGGTCCGGACGCGGCAGTGTCGCGCGCCTCGATCCCACGCCCGCGATACACCGGAATCCGCAGGGTCTCGAAATAATCCGCCGTAACGTACGCCATCTCGATTGGCCGCCGGTCTACCATGTTGCCGTCGATCACGCGGAAGCCGATGTTCAGCGGACGCTCATACGGCAAGCTGAGCGCCGCCGCCGCGGAACGAACCCCAGGCGTGCGCCGCAACCGGTCAAGGCTGGTTTCGAAGAGGTGGTCGACGCTTGCGGCCGTGGTGTAGCGTGCGTCCTGAAGCGAGACCTGCGCGATCATGACGTTGTGCGCATCGAAGCCCGGCTTCAGGCCGTATAGATAGCTGACCGTGCGCGCAAGCAGTCCTGCGCCCACCAGCAGCACGAGGCTGAGAGCAATTTCAGACGTGACGAGAAGCTGCCGCCCCCAGTTACTGCGCGAGCCGCTGATGCCGCGGCCTTCCACCAGCACGCTGCGGATATCCAGGCGGCTGGTTTGCAAGGCGGGAACGAGGCCGAACAGCAGGCTCGTCAGAATTCCAATTCCGAGCATCGCCACCATCACGCGCGCGTCCATCTGAATCGGGTGCCACAGCGCGAAATCCTCGGCGCCCAGGCGCTTCAGCCACTCCAGCGAGAAAGCTCCCACCGCGAAACCTGCGACGCAGCCGCCGAGCGCCAGCAGCAGGCTCTCGAGCAGCAGTTGCCGCACAATTTGAGCGCGCGTGCCACCGAGCGCCATACGCGTCGCGATCTCGCGTGCGCGGCTGCCGGAACGGACCAGCAGCAGCGCCGCGATATTCACGCAACCGATCAGAAGCACCACCAGCACAGCGCCCCACGTGATCCAAAGCTCTCGGCGCACATCGTGCGTCATGCCGGTTTGATACGGCACGATGCGCTCTTCGAAATTGCTGCGCGCAAATTGCGGCGTGGCCATCAGTCCGCGGCTGAGCGCCTGCAACTGGCCGCCGGCTTCGGCCCAGGAGACTTCCGGCCGGAGCCGCGCGATGACGCCGTAATTGCTGCCGTCGCCTTCCCCGGTGCGGCTGGGCTTCAGCGGCGTCCACACATCGACGGGCGCCGCCGCGCGAAAACTGGCGGGCATAATGCCGATGACGGTGTACGGCTCGCCTTTCAGCAGAATCGCGGCGCCGATGGCGTTCCTGTCGCCGCGCAACTCTCGGCGCCAAAAGGCCTCGCTCACCACGGCGACCGGAGCGGCGTGCGGTGCGTCGTCCGCCCGCGAGAATTCCCGGCCATACTGCGGCTGTACGCCAAGCACGCGGAAGTAAGCGGCGGAGACGCGCTGCTGGGGCACGAACTCCACGCGACCGCCGGCTGCGAAATTCGCGCCGGTCACTGCCGGTGAAAAAGCGGCGCAATCCAGACCCGGCGCACCTTCGCGGACCGCTTCAAAGAGACTGCCGGTCAAACGGTCGCTGACGTATTCGGCGCCGTTGTCGCGCACCAGTGTTTCCACCATCGCCAGCCGGTCGATTTCCGGGTACGGAGCAGGCCGCAGCAGCACGGCGTCCAGCACGCTGTAGATGGCTGTGTTCGCGCCGATGCAGAGTCCCAGAGTGAGCAGAACGATGGCCGTAAAGCCGGGGGTTTTGCGAAGCTGCCGGAACGCGAAACGTAGCTGCCTGGCCATGCCTGAGCATACCGTGCAGTCCGCATGCCGAATGAACGCTATTCCAGCGGAACGACTTAGCGCGGTTCCGGATTGCAAAGGTGTCCGCTATCGATACACGGCGAACAGGCGGCTACACTCCCGCTGAGAGAAAACGCGCCTGCGGAGCGTCCAGGACCTGCCGCACTTTGCCCGCGAGGCTGCGCATGGTAAACGGGCGGGGAAGAAAACTCAGACCCTTCTGTCCGGTAGCGCGACGGGCCACGCGCTCGTACCCGGGATCGCAAAGAAACAGCGTGCGCAGGTCGGGATTCTGTGCCGCCAGTCTCTGCGAAAGTTCGCGGCCGTTGAGACGGGACATGGCTGCTTCGGTGAGCAGCAGGTCCACAGGGCTGTCACTTTCCTGAAACAGTTTTACGGCTTCCGCAGCATTCCGCGCTTCCAGGACCCGGTATCCCTGGCGGGAAAGCATGAACACGGCAAGCTTGCGGATATCGGGCTCCGGTTCCACTAAAAGGATGGTTTCCGTACCCCGAGGAGCGGGCGCTGTCTCGGACAGTGGCATAGTGGTTCGAATTCTAAAGGCATGCCCCCGTCGCGGGCAAGATCGGTCCACCCGCTTTCGTCTGGAAACGTACCAGTTCGCGCGCGATGAGTAAATTTCACCACCGCTAGATTGCGTGGTAGGTCGTTTAGCCGTTGTGCCGAAACAGCCGAAACGATTAAGCTGATTTCCGGGTGGACCGAAGTATGCTCACCCAATCTTCACGTCGAACAACGGCGATCCACGACTGACACGCAGAAGGAGAAGTGCGCCCGATGAAAAACTTGCGTGAAGACCGTATCTCCGCCCTGATGATGGGCGAATTCAAGAGTGACCGAGTGCTGCTGCACGAGATATTCGGCGGAGCAGGCTGGCGCCTTTTTGAGGCCCATGACCGCCGCCGCGCCTTGGACTTCCTGGAAAAAAACCGTTTGCAGGTGGTGATCGCTGAGACACAAGGCAGGGGCTGGACTTGGAAGAGCCTGCTGAGCGATCTGCGCCGCTTCGCCGAGCCGCCGCAGCTTGTAGTGACATCGCCTCTCGCCGATGACGGCCTGTGGAGCGAAGTCCTGAACCTCGGGGCTTACGATCTGCTCGCTCAGCCGCTGGTACGGGATGAAGTGGAACGGGTGATCGGAGCAGCCCGGCGTCAGTTCGCCAAACCGCCGTCCCGAGTGATCGGCCGGGCAGTTCTCGCCGCCCCGGCTTAGCCAGGTACCGGTCTCCGGACCGGCACCAGACTCCCCCAACTTTTCACCCAGGCATCTGCTACCCTCGAAGTGTCCTCCCCAAAAACAGCCGTTCGTGTGATCGTGCGTACAGCGTCTCCGTAACACTAAGACGCTGCATATAGATAAAATTCTTGACCTCCCACTAGATATTGGGGCACTATGACGAAGGCTGCTGCGGAGGCTTTTTTCGATGGCGACAACCAGTGCGAAAATAGAGAATACGAAAGCGAAATCGGCGCATAAGACCGAAAAGACGGGAATTGCGTTCCCGCGATACTTTACGGCCCGGCTGGAAGCCGGTAAGAACCCGTACGACGAAGTCCAATGGGAGACGCGTACCGCCTCGATCGGCAACGATAAAGGCTCCGTCATCTTCGAACAGCGCGACATCGAAGTTCCCGTCGATTGGTCGCAGACCGCGACGAACATCGTCGCCAGCAAGTACTTCCACGGCAAGCTTGGGTCGCCGGAGCGAGAGACCAGCGTGTCGCAACTCGTGCAGCGCGTGGTGGACAGCATCGCCGGCTGGGGCGAAAAGGACGGCTACTTCGCCAGTCCGCAGGACCTCGAAAACTTCCGCGGCGAACTCGCTCACCTGATGCTCACGCAAAAGGCGTGCTTCAACTCCCCGGTATGGTTCAACGTCGGCGTGAAGGAAGCGCGCGGGTACGGCTGGGTTTACGATCAACAGGAAGGCCGCATCAACAAGCTCGAGGCCGGCGGCGAAACGCGGCCGCAGTGCTCGGCCTGCTTCATCGTCTCCGTCAAGGACTCGCTCGAATCCATCCTGGACCTTGCCAAGACAGAGGGCATGCTCTTCAAGTGGGGCTCCGGGACGGGCACGAATCTCTCGGCCATCCGCGAAGAGGACGCAATCCTCTCAGGTGGCGGCCGCGCATCCGGCCCGCTTTCCTTTATGAAGGGCTTCGACGCGTTTGCCGGGGTGATCAAGAGCGGCGGCAAGACACGCCGAGCGGCGAAGATGGTGATCCTCAACGCCGACCATCCCGATATTGAAAAGTTCGTCTGGTGCAAGGCCAAGGAAGAAAAGAAGGCATACACGCTGGTAGAGGCCGGGTACGATTCCTCCCTCGACGGCGAAGCCTACAGCTCCATCTTTTTCCAGAACGCCAACAACTCCGTTCGCGCCACGGACGATTTTATGGAGGCGGTGGCCGCCGATGGCGATTGGTGGACCAAAGGCGTCTCCACCGGCCAGCCCGTCAAGCGCCTGAAGGCGCGCGACCTCATGCGGCAGATCGCCGAAGCGACGCACCAGTGCGGCGACCCCGGCATGCAGTTCGATACCACGGTCAACCGCTGGCACCCGTGCAAGAATACGTCGCGGATCAACGCATCGAACCCGTGCTCGGAGTACATGTTCCTCGACGATTCGGCTTGCAATCTTTCGTCGCTGAACCTGATGAAGTTCGTCGGACCCGACGGGCAGTTCGACGTGGAAGCCTTCCGCCACGCCGTGGATACCATGATCGTGGCGCAGGAAATCATCGTCGATAACGCCAGCTATCCGACGCAGCGAATCGGCGAGAACTCGCACAACTATCGTCCGCTGGGCCTCGGCTTCGCCAATCTCGGGGCGCTGCTCATGTCGATGGGCATCCCCTACGATAGCGACAACGGCCGCGACATGGCCGGCGCCATCACCGCCGTTATGTGCGGGCAGGCGTACCTGACGAGTTCGCGCATCTCCGAAACCACCGGGCCGTTCCCGGGGTATGCCGCGAATGAGCAGCCGTTCCTCGAAGTGATCCGGATGCACCGCGATTCGGTGAACCGCATCAATCGCACCAATGTGTCCGCCGCTCTGTATCAGGGGGCGGAGGCGTGCTGGAATGAGGCCTACGAATCCGGCAAGCGCCACGGGTATCGCAACGGCCAGGTGACGGTGATCGCGCCCACGGGCACCATCGGTTTCATGATGGACTGCGACACCACCGGCATCGAGCCCGATCTCGCGCTGGTCAAGTACAAGAAGCTGGTGGGCGGCGGTGTCATTAAGATCGTGAACAATACCGTGCCCGCGGCGTTGATTAAGCTCGGCTATTCGCCGGAGCAGGTGGAAGCGATCGTCACGCACATCGATTCCTCCGGCACCATCGAAGGCGCGCCGCACCTCAAGCCGGAGCACCTCGCCGTGTTCGATTGCAGCTTCCGTCCGCAGAATGGCTCGCGCAGCATTCACTACATGGGCCACGTGCGCATGATGGCGGCGGTGCAGCCGTTCATTTCGGGCGCGATTTCGAAGACCATCAATATGCCGGAGGAGTCCACGGTCGAAGACATCATGACCGCGTACACCGAAAGCTGGAAACTCGGGCTGAAGGCGGTGGCCATCTATCGCGACAACTCGAAGAAGGTGCAGCCGCTGAGCTCGTCCTCCGGCAAGGGCGAGAAGAAGACTGTGGAGAAGGCCGCGGAAAAGCCGGTGGAGAAGGTGGTGTATCGCCCGATTCGCCGGAAGCTGCCCGACGAACGGCAGTCGATCACGCACAAGTTCTCCATCGGCGGACATGAAGGCTACATCACCGTGGGCATGTACGAAAATGGCGACCCCGGCGAGATCTTTATCATGATGGCGAAGGAAGGGTCCACCATATCGGGCCTGATGGATTCTTTCGCTACGGCGGTCAGCTTCAGCTTGCAGTACGGCGTACCGCTGAAATTCCTGGTGGATAAGTTCGCGCACGTGCGCTTCGAGCCCAGCGGTTGGACGGGCAATCCGCAAGTGCCCTATGCGAAGTCCATCATGGACTACATCTTCCGCTGGCTCGCGGCCAAGTTCCTCGGACCGGAGTATGCCACGACGGAAGCCGGCGAGACGCCGACGCTTCGCCCGACGGAGCCCGATCCGCAGCAGCAATTGCCGTTCAACGCCGCCGTCACGGACGCGCCCCTCTGCGCCGAGTGCGGCAGCATCATGACCCGAAACGGCAGTTGCTACAAGTGCGGCAACTGCGGCGGCACGAGCGGCTGCTCGTAACGCTCACTTACCTGGAAGCCGGTAGCCCGGAGGAATCTGGAACGTCGCGGGACTCGGTTCCGCCGCGGGCGCCGGCTTGCAATACGTGGTCTGCACGCCTCCCGGTGTCGTAATCTTTGTGAGCACCGGGACTTTGAGCTGCGTGCTGGTCCAGACCTCCGAAATGGTCGGCGGCGGCGGCATGGCCGGCGGCGCAGGCATTCCGGGCAGTGGCGGCTTCGGCGCTTGCGGCGCTTGCGGTGCTTGCGGCATCTGCGGCTGTGGCGGCATCTGCACGATGTACCGCACCCCCTCGACCGGATGCCCTTCGATCACGCTCTTCCCCAGATTCTCGACCGCGACTTGCGGCGGCTGAGGCATGCCGGGAACAGGAACTCCCGGGGCCTGAGGCATCTGCGGCAGCGGCATCCCCGGCGCTTGCTGCTTCAACGGCAGGATCTGAGCCCGCTTGTTGATGTGATCGAGCACAATCGCGTGCTGTGCGATCGGGTCGGTGATGACGCTGGTATTGGGCATGTCGATGCGCGATTGGCCGTTGCTCGCCCGCACCATGCTGAACGCCGTTTGGACCGGCGCCGCTCCCGCCGCCTGCACGCTCGTCACGCAATTCGCGCAAGCCGGCGGCTGCGGCGGTGGAGGAACTTTCGGAGGCGCACCCATGGGCGAAGCTTACCATGGCCTCTGGGGCTCTCGACTGTAATCTCCTGGACATGTAGGCCGGACTGATGTTGGCAACTCAGTGTTCTCAATCATCCTGAGACCGCCGCCCTCCCGGAGCTATGATGGCTGCGGAGGGCTCGATGGCTGAGGGAATGAGGGCGCATCTTCCGGAAGAGGTCATCGCGGAGCTCGATAAGAGTCGCGAACATGCGGCGCTGCTGCTGGAAAAGTTCGCCCACAAACTCGGATCGAACCCGATGGTTCGAAATGCCGCAAGCGGAGTGCAGCGCGCGGCCCAGTACGTGCAAGCTCATACGGTAGACGATATGGCCGCCGGAGCGGAGCGGGCGATCCGCAAGAGGCCGGGTGCCGCAATAGTGGCCGCGGTGCTCGTGGGTTTCCTGGTAGGTAGAGCGCTTCGCGGACGGTGAGCTCGGAGGTCTACTAACCATGGCCGATCAATCGGGAGTCATCAATCATAATAATTTGCGCGAAATGCGTTCCACGGGCGAGATTCTTCGGGACATCGCCCAGGACTTTCAAGACATGGTGCGCGCCGAAATCAGGCTGGCTCGCACTGAAATCACCAATAAAGCACAACGCGCCGGGAAGGCCGGCGGGTTCTTCGGCGGCGCGGCATTCTGCGGCCTCATGGCCGGATCGTGTTTCGTAGTCGCTTGCATAGCAGCGCTGGCATTGGCCATGCCCTTGTGGCTGGCGGCGCTCATCATGTGCGTGTTTCTGGCGTGCATCGGCGGGGCGTGCTATCAGGGCGGGCGCGTCCGGCTGAAACAAATTGACCCGGTGCCGGAGCGCACTGTGGAAACCATGAGGGATACCAAGGAATGGGCGAATCAGCGGATGAGTTGAAACAGCAGGTGGATGAGGCACGCGGCCGTCTGGCACAGGACCTGAACAGCCTCGAGTATCATGTCAAGTCGCAAGTGCGAAACACATTCGACTGGCGCGTCCAATTCCAGCAGCACACGTGGCAGATCATGGCTGCGGCCTTTGGCGCCGGACTCTTGTTCGGCCTCATTACGGCCCATCCGAAACCGGAAACCAACTACTGAAACAGCGCCGCGGGGCAGCCCATTTGTTGAACGGCTGCCTGCGCGGTGGCTTGCGCTTTCGCCGGCTGTCCCGCCCGGCCGTACCATTGTGCGATGTTGCGCGAAGCGGTGCAGACTTGATCGTGCACCAGCGGGCACCCCATATCGATTCCATTTCCTTTAATCGCGCAGCTCTGCGGATTCTTCTCCCGATACAACTGCATCAGGGGCGCCGCTAGCCGCCCGGCCTGGGGGTCCAGCACGATGCCTTCGAGGAGTGCGACCTCGGCGGTATTCGCGTCGCCGCCCGCAACGTATGCTTCCGATAGGATCGGAGCGAATGCGGCGTTCGTTCGCGTGGAATCCTGCGCCAGAAGCGCGGCGATCGCTTCCCGCGGCCGCCCGAGCATCAGTGCGGACCTCGCCAGCTTGATGTACACCAGCGGAATCGGCTGGATGCTCACCGTTTTGCCTCGCGCCAGATTCCGTGCGCGCGTTTGCACCGCCTCGCTTTCCATTACGCGCGCGCCTTTCGCGAGGCTGTCGTATGCCCGCTGGTACCAGGTGGCGGCATCCGATTCGCCCAAGCCGGCGCGCTTGAGAAACGTCTCTCCGGCAGTGATATAAATGCGTGAGGGGACTTGGGAATCGGGAAGGCCGCTGACGATCGCCAGCGCCTTTTCGGCAAACTGCGATGCTTCGCGGACGCTCTGGGCATCGCCATTCATCTCCACTTCGGCGAGTTCGGAGTAGCTGCGAAATGCCATGGGCGCCGCGTTGATGCTCGCGCGATTCAGCGATTCGTACGAGTACCAATCGAAGTTGCGCGCGAACGTGCGAATGCCCATGAGGCAGCAAAGGGCAACTGCGGTCGCGATCAGCGCGCGACGCTGGAGGAATCGGGAGAGCGCAACAACTACACAGCCCATCAGCCCGAGCCCCGGTAGATATAACAGGCGCTCGCCGACTGTAGTGCCGGCCGCCAGAAAAAAGTTCGACACCGGCGCGATCGCGACAAAGAACAGCAGCGCGAAAAAGAACGTCGGCCGGTTGCGGCGGTAGGCGAGCACACCAACCGCGAGCAGCAGGATGCAGGCGGCTGCGCTCGCAAGCGTGCGCCAATCCGCAAAAGCCGCGAGCGGAATCTGGTTGTACGAATAATCCGCTGAAAGCGGGAGCGGCCAGAGAAACACACGGAGGTAGACGCCGAGGTACTTCACCGCCGTGAGCTTCGCGGTTAAGAAATCGGCGTAAGCAGCCGGGTTGTCGACGAACGGAATGACTGCAACGGGATGCGTGGCGGCGAGTTGGGCGCGCAGGGCAAAGAAGACGGCGAACGGCGCAGCTACGGCTGCATATCCGGGCCAACGCTCGCGCCAGGGTGGACGCTTCGCCGCCGCGAGATCGAAAAGGAGCATCGCCGCCGGCAGCACCACTCCGGATTCTTTCGAAAAAATGGCGATTGCAGCGGCGAGCGCAAGTCCGCACAGCCATGCGATCTTGCGGCCATGCGCATGGCACAGAACGCCGGCCAGCACTCCGCAGGCCGATAACAGGTCGGCGCGGCCCGCTATGTTCGTCACCGCCTCCGTAAATGCGGGATGAACACCCCACAGGGCGGCCAGAGCTACGGCAAGAGTCCAATCCGAGAAGAGCAGCAGGCCCAGGAAGTACACCAGCGAGATATTGACCAGGTGAATCGCGAGATTAACGAGGTGGTACCCGGCGGGACTCTCACCGTTGCCGAGAATCGCGTAGTTGAACAGGAACGAGAGCGTAGTGAATGGACGGTAGAGGTTCTCGCCGGCGTTGTTGTAGTCTTCGCGGAAGATAAGGTCCAGATTGTTGCTGGTCACGGCGTGCACGCGCGCATCGGCTTGTATCAGTTGTGCGTCGTCATGAACCAGTCCAGCGGGAAAGGAGTTCGCGTAGCAAAGAATCGCGAGAGCGCAGACGGCGGGAATCCGCATCGCATGCGGCTTCCAGGGGAGGGGCTTACGAACAGGCGGCTTCTTGCGAGTCACGGATGCCGTAATGTACCACGACGCGACGCGACGGCAGCAATTCTTCCGCGGCCTGAAAGGCCCCTACTTGGCAGCTACCTGGGCGGGGCAGCCCATTTGCTGGACCGCTGCTTCCTCTGTCGCTTGGGCTTTGGCGATCTGCGCGCCTTGCGCGTACCACTGCGCGATGTTGCGCGACGCTGTACAGAGCTGCTCGTGTACCAGGGGACAGGTCATATCGATGTTATTTCCCTTGACCGCACAGCTTTGCGGGTTCTTCTCCTTATATAGCTCCATGAGCGGCGGCGCGAGCCGCGTGGCATTCGCATCGAGCACCAATCCTTCGATCAGCGAGACCTCGGCGGCGTTGGCATTTCCCTCAGCCCGATAGGCTTCCGCAAGCAGTGGCGCGAAATCGGGGTGAGGACGGACCGAGCGTTGTGAAAGGAGCGCTTTGACAGCGTCCTGCGGTCTGCCGAGATGGAGGGCCGCCCGCGCGATCGTCAGATTAATGGTGGAGACTACGGCTCCGGCGCGCTGCCCGCGCTCGAGGTTGGCAGTTCGAATATCCGCCGCTTCCACCTCCAGCACTCGCGCTCCCGCGGTGAGTGTATCGTAAGCGCGCTGGTACCAGCGCTGAGCATCGGGGCCGCCTTGAGCGGCTTTCAACATGAACGTGTCGCCGGCCGACATGTAGAATCGCGACGAGCCAAACTGCGGCGGCAGATCGCCGATGATGCGGATGGACTTCTCCGCTGCCTCAACCGCTTTGTCGAGATGCGCCGGATCGCGATTCATCTGAGTGACCGCGTATTGCGAGTAGCCGCGGGATGCGTTCGGCGAGGATTGCATAGTGTCCGTCCACAGGCTCTCTTCGGTGTACCAGACAATGTTACGGGCGAACGTGCGCACGCCGAACAGGCAGCAGATGACGGCCGCCGCGGCGAGGAGCGCGCGGCCCTTGAGAAAGCGGGAAATCAGCAGCACTACGCAGCCCATCAGTCCGACGGCAGGAAGATATAGCAAGCGCTCGGCGACCGTGGTGCCGACCGGCAGAAAGAAATTCGCGACAGGAGCGATGGCGATGAAGAACAGCAGCACGAAGAAGAACAGCGGCTTCGCGCGGCGATACGCGACCACGCCGGCGGCGAGCAGCGCAACCAAAATCGCGGCGCTCAGGAGCGCTCGCCAGTCCGAAAGCGTCGCGGATGGAATCTGGTTATAGGAGTAGTCGGCCGAAAGGGTGACGGGCCAGAAGAAAATGCGCAAATACACGCCGAGGTATTTGAGCGCCGTCAGCTTGGCCGGGAGGAAGTCGAGATACCGGACCGGATTATCGGTGAACGGAACTTTGCTGACCGGATGTGTGGCCATCAATTGCGCGCGCAAAGCGAAGAAGACCGCAAAGGGAGCCGCAACCGTCGCATAGCCGGGCCAACGCTCGCGCCACGGCCGCATCGGAAGCGTGAGATCGAGCAGCAGCATCACGGCGGGAAGCACGACGCCCGCTTCCTTCGAAAATATGGCGATGGCGGCTGAAAGAGCGAGTCCGGCCAGCCACGCAATTTTGCGATTGCCGCGCTCAAGCTGTCCATAGGCATGACACAGCGCTCCGGCGAGCACACCGAATGCGGCCATCATATCGGCGCGTCCAACGATATTCGTCACCGCTTCGGTGAGCGCGGGGTGCACGCCCCAGAGAGCAGCGAGCGCAACCGCGAGAGTCCACTCCGAAAAAAGTAGCAGGCCGAGGCAGTAGACCAGAGCGATATTGAGCAGGTGAATCGCGAGATTGAAGACGTGGTAGCCGGCGGGGTTATCACGGCCGCCAAGAATTGCGTAGTTGAAGAGATAAGACAGCGTGGTCAGCGGGCGGTAAAGATTTTCGCCGGAGCGATTGTAATCCTCGCTGAAGATGAGGTCCAGGTTAGGTCCCGTTACGGCCCGCACGCGCGCGTCGTTCTTGATGAGAGGAACGTCGTCGTAGACGAGACCAGCGGAAAAACAATTGGAATAGCAGAGGATCGCGAGCAGCCACACGGCGGCGATGCGCAACGCGTGAGGTTTCCACTGAATGGGATCGCGAACAGGCTTGCGAACGGAAGGTGCTACTGGAGCGGATTTCTTACGAGTCACCGATGCAGTTACTGTAACATGGCACGCTTTCGGCGGCGGCGCTGACTCCGCCGCGCGAAAGCTACCCGTGTGCCACTAACTTCCAAAGGAGAAACAGCATCCCGGCGGCAAATCCTGCCCCGGCTTGGTATTCCTGGTTCTTTAGATAAAGCGACCCCCGAAAAGGTTGCGGGTTTTTTTGTGGAATCGCACGAAGCTTCGGAATCAGCGCCGGCACGCTTGCGGAGTAAGACGCGTAATCCGGAAACAGCGAGCGAAGGTGCTGCTCTTCGAGTTGGATCACCGGAAGGTAGATGAGGCCGAACACCGCGGCGAACAGCAGCCCGAGCCAGCCGTTGCGGGCGGCAATGACGAGTCCGGCCGCCACCAGCAGCGTACCGATGTACAAAGGATTGCGGACATACGCATAGGGTCCGCCGGTGGCGAGCTGCTGATTTTTGGCAAGGCAGCCCGCGGACCACGCTCGCAGCGCAAGTCCCACCAGGCTCACCGGCACGCCGATGCAGAAGGATTCCGTAGTGGGGTGCGCCAGCCAGGCGAATACTACCACCAGCAAAAAACCGCCGGGCACGCGAAGTTTGGCAACTCTATCGGCGTAGCGTTTAGGGAACGTGAGCATCAGGCGATGCACCCGGCAGGCTCGCGGTGGCCGCCCAGCACGGCGCGGAGAACTTCGAAGATTTCTTCCGGAGAAATGCGGCGCATACTTTCGTCGATGGAGGTTCCGCGCTTGTAGGTGGTAATGGCGGAATCGCTGCGCACCACCCGGAGCGAATCGCCGTAGGGTCCGTTGCGCGCCGGGTCGGTGGGTCCGAAGATGGCGACGCCAGGTTTGCCGAGGGCGGCCGCCAGATGCATGGGTCCGCTATCGACACCCACGACGGCCGTGGCCCGGCGCGTCGCGTGGATCAGTCCGGCGAGTCCGGAGAAATGCGGAACGGCATCGCGCACCTGAGAAATCGGGGCGCCGGGCGCGCCATTCAGAACGAGCGGGATCTTGAATTCGGAGCGAAGCATGGCGGCGAGCCGCGCGAAATGGCTCATGGGCCACTGCTTCTGGCGCCATCCGGCGAGCGGTGATGCGAGCACGAATTCGCCATCCGGCAATTCGCCTTCGGAACGGCCCGGCGGCAGCGGAAACGTGCGCAGCGCGTTCGCGGCTCCGGCGGCGGCCGCCAGATCCAGCGCGCGATCCACCACATGCACGCTGCTGCTGAGGGTTTTGTTGGAGTAAAAAAGCCCCGCGGCGCGTTCCCGGATCTGGCTCTGGTGGAAGCCGAAAATGCGGTCGGCACGCGAGCAGGAAGCGACCAGCGCGGATTTGATCAGGCCTTGAAAATCCACCGCAAAATCGTACTCCTGGCTCCGCAGGCCGCGCCACGATTCCAGGATTCCGGCGGGAATGCTGCGCCGCAGAAACAGAACACGATCCACGAACGGATTTTCTTCGAGCAGCGGAGCCCATTGCGGCTCTACGACCCAGGTGAGGTGCGACGCCGGAAAACTATGTCTGAGGGACGCAACCGCCGGTAGCGTGTGGATGATGTCCCCCATCGCGCCCAGCCTGACTACAAGGATTCGGCTGTTACTTCTGGCGGCGTTGAGCATGCTCGATCAATTGCGTTCGCAAACGTGCGTCAGTGGACTCGAATCGCACCACTGCGGCGGCGCTGCATGCTGCGATCAGTCGATCCACTTCTCCATTTTCGGCGGTTATGACGTAGTCTACCATGCGTAAAGCGGCTGCCATTCGTGCGCGGGCCGCTATTGGCATGAGCTCTCCAGTGAGCGGGAGAACCAATGCCGCCAGCGTCTTGGCGCCGCTTGCCTGGCGAATGTTCGCCAGCTCGCGCGCGTGTTCCGCGCGCAGTACGTCGAAGTAACCGGTGACTACTACGAGGGGCTGCGCGGCATCGCGAGGCGCTTCACCCGGTGTCAGAATTTTGGTGCGCGTATCCAAACGGCGGCTTCCTCAATGGCGGCGCGGCCCTCGGCGGCAACACGGTCCGCGGTAACGCGGGTCATGCAGCGATGGTCGATGGGGCATTCGCGCAACAGACAAGGACTGCATTCGGCGTGCTCGCGGACCACGTGTACGAGGGGGCTCGATGGTCCGGTTGTGGTGTCATCGGTGGCTCCGAAAATGGCGACGGCGGGAATTCCCACGGCAGCAGCAATGTGCATGGCGCCCGAATCGTTGACGAGCATCAGGGTGCAAGCGGATGCGAGGTCGATAAACTGCTTGAGAGTGGTTTGCCCGGCGAGGTTGATCGCGGCAGGGCCCACGGCGCAAGCGACGCTCTCGCAAAGATCGCGTTCCGCGGAAGCTCCGAAGACCAGTACGCGGGCATCCAGCCCGGCTGCAATCTGCCGCGCGGCCTCGGCGAAACGCTCGGGGAGCCATCGCTTGGCATTCCCGTAAGCGGCTCCGGGATTGATTCCGATGGCCGGCCGTCCGCCGCAGAGAGCTCCTATTTCGGCAGCGCCCGTTTCGCGTGCCTCGCTCAGACCGTCGAGCAGGATGGTCTCGCAAACGGGGAAGCGTTCCAGAATGCCGGCGCGGCGCAGTAGTTCGAGATAGTAATAGCGCTCGTGCCGCGGCAGGTCCCCGGGCTCGGGCAGGGGGATCGCCTGCGTGAGGAGGAAGCTCCGGCCGTCGCGCGCGTACCCGATGCGCTGCGGGATGCCGGCGAGCCACGCGACGAGCGCCGCATCGAACGCATTTTGCAGCAGGATGGCGGCATCGAAATGCTGCGCGCGGAGCTTGGCCGCGAAAGCGCGGCGATCGGCGAAACGAACCGGCGCGGGATACGGAATTACCGCATCGACGGAGCGCTCCCGCTGGTAGATTTCAGCCAGGGACGGCCTCGCAACGACGGCGATGTACGCGTGTGGCAGCGTGGCGCGGATAGCGCGCACGGCCGGAAGAGAAATGATCGCGTCGCCGAGCCAGTTGGTGGCGCGAATACATACTCGCGATACCGCCGATGGGTTAAAATTCACCAGATTTTAGAATAACAGCGGGCTGGGAGCGCCTTACGGAAGCTGAATTGCGGCTGGGAGGTGGCTATGAGATACCAGGTGACGTTCCGCAAACGCTTTTCGCCCGAGGGCGAGCCCGCCGACGACCCCAAAAGCCTGATCGACCCCGAAGACGGAGTGATCCAGGACGCCGAGATGATCCAAATCCTCGAACCGGCTGGTTTGGGCGTCGCCGAGGATCTGAACGAGGGCAGCGGAAGCCAGGAGAGCAACGATAACGGCTTCCTTGGTCTTGGCACCGAGACGTGGATGTTCGACATCGCCGAGGGCCGTGAGAAGGAATTCACCGATGCCTTGGTCGAGAGCCAGGTGGTCCTCGATTTTGAGGAAGTGCCGGACGAGAGCCTCACTACGTAGAGTTGCCCCCTGGCCGGGCGAAGCGAGTAGCGACCGATCTCCAGACCGGTTGCAGGCGAGCGCAGCTCGCCTTACCGCCCCGGCACGTAGTAGCCGTTCCTCGAAAATAGGGTCAGCGGCGGCACGCCGGTGGGAACGAGCAACTGCACTTTGATGCGGCGATACTTCCCCGCCTGCACGTCGTCCGGCGGCCGCAGACCGAGCACATACTGATTGTGAAGCGTAACCCCGATCTTGGTCATGGCAGCGCGGATGTCGTTGATGTCGTGGACCACGAAGTTCACCCCGCCGCTGTGATTGGCAAGGTCGGCGAGGAGCGCCGGTCCGTTCACCTCTTCAGTGGTTCGCGGATTTTGAAAAATCCCGATGGAGAAGATCTCCGTATCGGATTCGGCGGCGAGCCGGTCGAGTTCGTGCAGCGTGTAGCGGCTATCGTTATCGCCCCCATCGGAGACCAGCACGATGGCCTTGCGCGGCGTGTGTGCCTGCTTGATCTCGTGCAGCGCCATGTAAACTCCGTCGAGCAGCGACGTAGTGCCCTGCGGGTGCGTGAAGATCAGCGCGTTCTCCACTTGGTTGAAATCAGTGGTTACCGGCTGCCGAAGCTCAGGCCTGTCGGAGATCGTCACCAGGAAGGATTCGTCCTGTTCGTTGAGCTGCTGAAACAGTTCGTGGGTCGCCTGACGCGCCGTCGCGAATTTATCCGTCATGCTGCGGCTGCAATCGAAGACGATGCCCACAGTGATCGGCTGATCCTGCTGCCCGAAGGCGACGATTGGCAGTGGCTTGCCGTTGTCCAGCACACGAAAGTTTTCACGAACCAGGCCGGTGACGTTGCGGCCGTAAGAATCGATAACCGTGACCGGCACAAGCGCCATGTTGACATCCACGCGGATGTCGGGGTGCTGCTCACGCGCGACTGCCGAGGTGGTGCGGGTGCGGATTCGCTCCATGAGGCCTTGGCCGGTCAACGTGCCTTCGGAGTCTTGTCCGGCGGCTGGAAAAAGGGCGAGTGCAAACAGAGAAATAGCATATACAGTGCGCATTACAGTCTGGGCTCCTGCTGAATCGCCGTCCGCTCGGGCGGGTGCGTCTTTGCGCGCGCTCACTGGCGGCTAGCCGAATTTACTTCGGTCGAAGCGGCTGCTAAAGGTTGTTACACGCGGCGGACCGATGTGACACTGCTCGCGGCGAGGCGTTTCAAATTGTCCAGATTGCGACGATCGTCGCCCGGAGAGTCTACCGGAGTTTCCAGGATGAAGGGTTTACGCCGTAATTTCGGGTGGCGGAGGATGCGGCGGAACGCGGCGAAGCCGATATGGCCTTCGCCGATGTTGGCGTGGCGATCGACGCGCGAGCCGAGCGGCGTTTTCGAATCGTTGGTGTGTATTAGATGCACGTTGGAAAAGCCGAGGACGGTGGACACCTGGTCGAGCGTTGTTTTCAGGCCGGCGGGAGTAACAATGTCGTAACCGGAGGCGAGCAGGTGGCAGGTATCGAGGCAGTAGCCGACCGGCAGGTCCGTGAGCTCCTGAGCCAGTTCCCGGATGGACTGGAGTTCTTCGAAGCGGCTGCCGATGTGGCACCCGCTGCCGGCGGTGTTTTCGAGCAGGATGGTGACGCCCTGAGTGCGTGCGCCGTCCACGGCATCGCGTAAAGCCAGCACGAATGCGGCAATACCCTCTTCCACGCTGTGGCCGCGATAATTGCCGGGATGCAACACCAGGTACTCGGCGCCGATGAGCGAAGCGCGTTCGATTTCGGCGCGAAACGCCGCGATCGATTTGGCGCGAGTTTCCGTGTCCAGTGAGGCAAGATTCACCAGGTAGGAAACGTGTATCGAGAGGGGATAGAGATCGAAGCGTTCACGCGCGGCGCGCATGCGCTTGACTTGCAGGGGATCGGGCGGACGGCTCCGCCACATTCGCGGACTGCTGGAGAAGATTTGGAACGTGTTGGCGCCGAGGTCCGCCGCCGTCAAGGCCGCGGTTTCCAGCGACCCGCGCGTGAAAGTATGTATGCCGAGCCGCAACTCCTAGTGGTAGAGCGACACGGTGCTCTGCATATCGACAGATTCCGTGCGTAGCGACGGATCCGCGTACTCCTCGGCAGTCGCCGGACCCTCCCAGGCGACGGGGTACTCACGCAAGCAGTCCTGACAAACGTACCGGCCGTGAATTGGCCACATGGCGCGGGTGTGCATCTTCTTGCACCACAGTTCGGATAAGTAATTCCACATAACGCAGTCCTGAAGCCTCCGAAACGACAGTCGGTGGATTATCGAGCAACTGAAATGCCAAACAATTTTCTTGCGTTCTGTCGCGTGAAGCATATAATTTAAACAGTTGATTCAAACAGATGATTGAGACCACCCAAAAGATTCTCGACACGGCGGAGCACTTGTTTGCCACGCAAGGCTATGCGGGAACAAGCTTGCGGCAGATCATCGCCGAAGCGGGGGTGAATGTGGCGGCGATTCACTATCATTTCGGGGGCAAGGAAGATCTACTGGACGCCGTCATTCTGCGGAAAGCGGGTCCGGTAAATGACCGGCGGCTGAGCATTTTGGACGGGCTGGAAGCGGGCGGAAAAACGCCGACCGTGGAAGAAATTCTCGGCGCATTTTTTCAGCCGATGGCGGAGACGGCGGCGAAGGAACCGCAATTCGTCGCCATGATGGGTCGGGTGATTTCCGAGGGGCTGCTGCCGGCCATCGCCCAGAAACACTTTGCGCCGGTTACCGCCCGGATTTGGGCAGCCTTGATGCGCGCCGTGCCGGAATTGCCGCAGGACGAGTTTCGGATGCGGGTGCAGTTCCTGGTAGGCGCGATGGCGCGAACGGTGTGCGGACCGGCGGACTGGCCCGCGATGGACTGTGCCGGCGTTGAGACCAGGATCGAGTACCTGGTCACCTTTTTGAGCGCGGGTTTTCGCGCGCGAGCCACGCGTGCGGCCGCAAAGCAGGAGAAGAAATGAAGCTGGCTTGGATTTTGGTTGCGGGGGCAGTGTGCTGGGCGGCCGATGACGGGGCGCAGCGCGGTCCGCTTGAGTTGAGTTTGCGGCGGGCCGTAGAGATCGCCATTTCGCCCGAGGGAAACATGAACGTGGTGCTGGCAGGCGAAGCGCTGAAACAGGCCCGCGGCCGGAGTCTGGAATCGCGCGCGTCGCTGCTCCCGGATCTGGAAAGCAGCGTGACCTATGAGAATCGCACGACAAATCTGGCGGCGCTGGGGTTCCGGGTGCAGATCCCGGCCTTCCTGGGCATCTCGATTCCCACTTTCGCCGGTCCGTTCAACACCTTCGATGCGCGCGTGAGCGGCACGCAGAGCGTGTTCGACTACAGCGCCATCAAGCGCTGGCAGGCATCGAAAACCGGCGTCTCGGCGGCAAAGCAGGATGTGGAGACCACCCAGGAACGAGTGGCGGCGCAAGTGGCGCGCGCCTATCTGGCCGCCGTGAAGGCAGACACGGACGTGGAGACCGCACAGGCCAATGTGGAACTGGCGCTCGCCCTCTGGAAGCAGGCTGAGAACGAAAAGGCGGCGGGTACCGGGACCGGCATCGAGATCACGCGAGCGAAGGTGCAGCTCGCCAACGATCGCCAGCGGCTGCTGGAGGCGCAAAACGCCAGGCATGCGGCGGACTTGCGGCTGCTGAAGGCCATGAGCATGCGGCTGGACACCGGGTTGAAGCTCACCGATCGCATGGCCTATGTTCCGGTGGAACCGGAGACGCTGGAGCAGGCGCGCAAAGCGGCTCTCGATGGAAGGCCGGATTGGAAGGCGCAGCAGGAGCGGGAAGCGAATGCCCGCATCTCGGCGAGCGCGGTAAAGATGGAGCGGGTGCCGAGCGTCGCGGCGTTCGCCGATTACGGGTCGCTCGGCACGGGATTGGACAACGCTCTACCGACGCGGACCTACGGAGTGAGTGTGCGGGTGCCGGTCTTCGACGGCGGCAAGCGCGATGCCCGGCGGGCGGAAAGCGCTTCCGCATATCGGGCCGAGAAAGCTCGCACGAACGACCTCAAAGAACAGATCGAGTTGGATGTGCGGCTGGCGCTGGACGATCTGCAGGCTGCCGACGACGAAGTGAAGGTAGCGCAGGAGGGGCTCGGGCTGGCGGAGAACGAACTCGCGCACGCGAGACGGCGATATGACGCCGGGGTCGCAACGGGGGTCGAGGTGACCGACGCGCAAACCAGGCTGGAGCGAGCGAAAGAGAACTCCACGAGCGCGGTTTATAACTTCAACGTGGCGAGGATCGATCTGGCGCAAGCGATGGGTCGGGTCAGAACGGAAATTCGTTAGGGACGGCCGCGCATTCACTCGCGGTCCAATCCCTGCGGGCGTTTAAGGACTTTCGATGAAAAAGAAATTGTTTGTACTTTTCATTTTGCTCCTGGCGGGCGCCGGAGTTTGGGCGTACAAGAACGTCAACAGGCAGCCCGGCAACCGGATCGTGGTTTCCGGGAACATCGAGTTGACGGAGGTCAACGTCTCTTTCAAAACGGCGGGACGGCTGATTGAGCGGAGTGTCGATGAGGGCGATTCCGTGAAGAAGGGACAGGTGGTCGCTCGCCTGGATCGCGATCAGTTGCTGGCCCAGCGCGCTAGCCAAAGCGCGGCCCTGGATTCCGCGGAGGCCCAGTTGCGCGAAGCCATGACGGCCGTGGACTGGCAGCGCGCGACTCTGAGCGGCGATATCGAGCAGCGTTCCGCCGATGTGGCCGCCAATGAGGCGCGGCTCAGCGAATTGAAGAACGGGTCTCGGCCCCAGGAGAAATCGGATGCCCAGGCGGCGGTGGATGCAGCCCAGGCCGAGGTCGCGCGCAGCCAGCGCGATTGGGAGCGAGCCCAGAAACTGTACAAAGACGACGACATATCGACCGCCCAGTTCGACCAGTTTCGCAACCGGTTCGAAACCGCATCGGCGACCTTGAAGAGCGCGAAGGAGCGGCTCGCGTTAGTGCAACTGGGGCCTCGCGTGGAGCAGGTGAACGCGCAGAACGCCAACGTGGAACGGGCGCGCGGCGCGTTGAAGATGGCTCAGGCGAATACGCTCGAGATGAAGCGGAAAGAGCAGGAATTGGCTGCCCGGCGCGCGGAGATCGAGCGCGCGAAGGCAAATCTTGCGCTGATCGATTCGCAGTTGGCGGATACGGTGGCAGCGGCTCCGGTCGATGGCGTCGTGCTGGTGAAGAGCGCGGACGTGGGCGAGGTGCTGGCGCCCGGAACCAGCGTCATGACGATCGGAGATGTCGAGCATCCGTGGCTGCGCGGGTACGTGAACGAGACGGATTTAGGCAAGGTCAAGTTGGGGTCGAAAGCGAAGGTCACGACGGATTCCTATCCCGGCAAAGTGTATTGGGGCCGCGTGACGTTCATTGCGAGCGAGGCGGAGTTCACGCCGAAGCAGATTCAAACACAGCAGGAGCGGGTGAAGCTGGTGTACCGGATCAAGATCGAGTTGGACAATCCGCGGCATGAGCTCAAATTGAACATGCCGGCCGATGCCGGGATCGTGCTGGAGTAGCGATGGCGATCATCGAAATTCGCGGGCTCACGCGGCGGTTCGGAGCATTGACGGCGGTGGACGGACTCGATCTCACCGTAGAGCAGGGAGAGATCTTCGGACTCGTCGGTCCGGACGGCGCGGGAAAGACGACCACGCTGCGAATGCTGTGTGCGCTGATGGACGCGAGCGAAGGCACGGCAACCGTCGCCGGGCACGACGTGGCGCGCGAGCCCCAAGCCGTGAAAGACCAGATCGGGTACATGGCGCAGCGCTTCGGACTGTACCAGGATTTGACCGTGCAGGAGAACATGGATTTCTATGCCGACCTGTTCGGAATTGTCGGCGAGGAGCGCCGGCGCCTGACGGCGGATCTGCTGCGGATGACGCGCATGGAACCATTCCGCGCGCGCCAGGCGGGGCGGCTTTCCGGCGGCATGAAGCAGAAGCTGGCGCTCATGTGCACCCTGCTGCACAAGCCGCAGATCCTGTTTCTGGATGAGCCGACAAACGGCGTGGACCCGGTGTCCCGCCGCGATTTCTGGGCGATTCTCTATCAACTGCTGAAGGATGGAATCACGATTTTCATGACGACGGCATACCTGGATGAGGCGGAGCGATGCAATCGCGTGGGCCTGATGCATCGCGGAAAGCTGGTCCGCTGCGCACCGCCGGACGAGATGAAAAGGGAGACCGGTACCACGTCACTGGAAGCCGCCTTCATCAAGACCATTCATCAGGTAGAGGCGGCCGCATGACAAGCGAGTGGGCTGTCGAAATGGATTCGCTGGTGAAGACGTTCGGTTCGTTTACGGCCGTCGATCATGTGACGATTCGCGTGGCGAAGGGCGAAATTTTCGGCTTTCTGGGCCCGAATGGCGCGGGCAAATCGACAGCCATAAGGATGTTGTGCGGGTTGATCACGCCGACCTCGGGGCGCGGCAGCGTGAACGGGTTCGACGTGGCCACGCAGCCGGAGGAAATTCGGCGCAGTATCGGGTACATGAGTCAGAAGTTCTCGCTGTACGACGATCTCACGGTGGAGGAAAACATCGATTTCTTCATGGGCATCTATGGCGTTCCGAAGGCACGGCGCATGGAGCGGAAGAATTACGTGGTCGGAATGGCGAACCTTACGGAGCGGCGAAACGCGGCGACGCGCACACTCTCCGGTGGCTGGAAGCAGCGTCTGGCGCTGGGCTGCGCGATTCTGCACGATCCGCCGGTGCTGTTTCTGGATGAACCGACCAGCGGAGTGGATCCCATTGCGCGGGGCGCGTTCTGGGGACTGATTCACGATCTCGCGGAGACCGGTCACACGATTTTCGTGAGCACGCATTACATGGACGAAGCGGAATATTGCAACCGGCTGGCGTTGATGTACCGCGGCAAGGTGATCGCTCTCGGAACGCCGGCGGAGTTGAAGAAGGGTCTCACCGGTTACACGCTGCTGCGGCTGGATTCGAGCGAGCCGCTGGACACCATGCGCGCGCTGGAAGGGCTGGCCGGAGTGCACGATGTGGCCGTGTTCGGCAGCGGGCTGCATGTAACCGTGGACAATGAGGCGGCGGTTTCCCCGCAGATTCGGGCGGCGCTGGGGGCGCGCGGTATTGAGATTGCGCGGCTCGAGCGGATTGAACCCTCGATGGAAGATGTGTTCGTCGCAATGATTGAACAAGAGGAGCGAAAAGCGGCATGAGCTACCGGCGGCTGCGTGCGGTGTTCGTGAAAGAGCTGCACCACATTGTGCGCGATGCGAGGAGTTTGGGCATGGCGCTGGCGGTCCCCGTCGTGATGCTCCTGCTGTACGGGTATGCTCTGAGCCTGGACGTCGACAAGGTGCCCGCGCTCGTCTATGACCAGGACAACACGTCGGCAAGCCGCGAGCTGGTGAAGCAGTTTCAGGGGTCGAAGTACTTCGACATCATCGGAGAAACCAATGGTTACCGGGAGATCGAACGCGCCATCGATTCGAATCGCATCCTGATGGCCCTGACCATTCCCCGCGGATACTCGCGGGAAACCAGCGAGGGCCGCGAAGCTCCCGTGCAAGTGCTCCTGGATGGCAGCGATTCGAACACGGCGTCGATCGTGCTCGGGTACGCGGAGACGGTAGTGCGGAACTACTCGCTGGAGTTGCGCAGCGGGATGCAGAACCGGCGCGGCGGAGAGCGCGGAGTGGCGCCCATCGACGCGCGGCTGCGGGTCTGGTACAACAGCTCGCTGGAATCGAAGAATTACGTGGTGCCGGGACTGATCGCGGTAATTCTGCAGATCATCGCCGCCCTGCTGACTTCTCTGACGATCGCGCGCGAGTGGGAGATGGGCACCATGGAGCAGTTGCTCTCGACGCCCATGCGTCCCGCGGAGATGGTGCTCGGCAAAATGGGCGCATATTTCGTCATCGGGGTGGCGGACGCGATCATGGCGGTGCTGGTCGGGATCTTCGTCTTCGGAGTGCCTCTGCGCGGGAGCATCCCGCTGATGGCCGTTTCCTTATGCGTATTTCTGGTCGGCGTGCTGTTCTGGGGCGTGTTCGTTTCAGCGGCGGCGCGGACCCAATTGCAGGCGTATCAGATGGGGATACTCAGTTCATTCCTGCCGGCATTCCTGCTCTCGGGATTCGTCTATGAAATTCAGACGATGCCCGCGCCGATCCGCTTCCTCACGCATATCATTCCGGCGCGCTACGTGGTGACGCTGATGAAGGGCATTTTCCTGAAGGGCGTAGGGCTCGGAGTGCTTTGGGGCGAACTGGGATTCCTGACGTTGTACGCGGCCGTCGTCTTCGTGCTCGCGACGCGCAAAGTGAATCAGAAGCTGGCTTGATATGTGGGAACGAATTCGCGTCATGCTGCGGAAAGAGTTCATACAGGCGCTGCGCGACCCGCGTATGCGCGTGCTGCTGTTCATTCCCCCGGTGGTGCAACTGGTGGTGTTCGGGTTCGCGGTGAACCTGGACGTGGACCACGCACGGATCGGGTGGATGGACATGGATCGAACTCCGCTCAGCAGGGAACTGCGCGAGCGCTTCGAGGGGTCCGGGCGGTTCGACGTGGTGGCGATGCCGCACAGCGAGGAGGACGTGCACCAGGCGCTGGACCGCAGCACGGTGGAGGCCGTGATCCGCGTGCTGCCGAATTTTGAGCGCGACGTGAACCGCGGGCGGCAGACGGAAATTCAGGTACTGGTGGACGGGACGAATTCGAATACGGCGTCGCTGGTGTCGAGCTATGCGGGACAGATTGTGGCAGGTTTCGCCGGCGATGTGATGGCGGGCCAACAGAATGTGCGGGTGCTGACACGGAGCGCCAATTCGGCGGTGAATCTGACGTTCCCGAACGTCACCGCGCGCAGCCGGGTGTGGTTCAACCCGGACCTGTACAGCCGCAACTATTTCGTGCCGGGCGTGGTAGCGAACATCATCATGATGATCACACTCATGCTGACGGCACTAGCGATCGTGCGGGAGAAGGAGATCGGGACGATGGAGCAATTGATGGTCACGCCGATTCGTCCAATGGAGTTGATGCTCGGCAAGACGCTGCCGTTCGCGGTGGTAGGGCTCATCGACGTGGTGCTGATCACGGGTGTGGCGCTGCTGCTGTTTCACGTACCGTTCCGCGGAAGTCCGCTGCTGCTGCTGGCGTGCTCGATTCTGTTTCTGATGACGACGCTGGGCGCGGGATTGTTCCTGAGCACGATTTCCCAGACGCAGCAGCAGGCCATGATGGCGAACTTTTTCTTTTCGACGCCGGCGTTTATGCTGAGCGGCTTCGCGTTTCCGATTCGGAACATGCCCGTGGCGGTTCAGTGGCTGACATATCTGAATCCGCTGCGTTACTTCATGGAAGTCGTGCGCGGTATCTTCCTGAAGGGTGTCGGGGTGAGTGTCTTATGGCCGCAAATGGTGGCCATGGCGGTGTATGGTGTGGTGGTGTTATTCCTAAGCGCGGCACGCTTCCACAAGACCCTGGACTAGGCGGGCGCGAGCGGCAGCGTCAATTCACCACAGAGACGCGGAGGACGCAGAGAGATCACAGAGAAGACCTCGCGCCAGGGCTGCTTGCGTTCTCTGTGACCTCTCTGCGTCCTCTGCGTCTCAGTGGTAAGTCCGCCCTGCTCAGCCACACGAATGCTCTCCACGCAAGCACGGTAAACTAAGTCTTCTGCCGTGATTGCTGCTGAATTCCGAGGAGTTTCCAAGAGCTACGCCATCTACAACAAGCCGGGCGACCGGCTCAAGGAACTCCTTTCTCTTGGCCGTGTGAAGCGGCATCGCGATTTTTGGGCCCTGCGCGACGTATCCTTCGACGTCAAGCGCGGAGAAACCTTTTGCATTGTCGGCGAGAACGGCAGCGGCAAGAGCACCATGCTGCAAATGATTGCCGGAATCCTGCAGCCCACCGCCGGAGAGCTATCGGTGAATGGCCGCGTTTCCGCTCTGCTGGAGCTCGGCGCAGGGTTCAATCCGGAATTCAGCGGACGCGACAACGTGTATCTCAACGGCTCCATTCTCGGCCTGTCCTCCAAACAGATCGACGCCCGCTACCGCGATATCGAGAGCTTTGCCGAGATCGGCGAGTTCATCAACCAGCCCGTGAAAACGTATTCCAGCGGCATGGTGGTGCGGCTCGCCTTCGCGGTCGCGATCAACGTGGACCCGGAGATTCTGCTGGTCGACGAAGCGCTGGCCGTCGGCGACATTTATTTCCGGCAGCGCTGCATGCGCAAGGTGCATGAGCTGCGTTCGCGCGGCATCACGATTCTGTTCGTCTCGCACGCGGTGAGCGACGTGAAGGCAATCGGCGATCGTGTTCTGTGGCTGGATCACGGGCGGGTCATTGAGCTCGGCGAACCGGACAAGGTGATCGCGAAATATCTGGCCGCGATGACCGCCAAGGATTCGAAGTACCTGCTGCATCACGCGGCGGACGAAGCGGCACGCGATGGCGCGGCGTCTTCCCGCGCGCCGAAGGTGATCGAGACGATTCCGAATATCGACCATCGCTTCGGCGATGGGCGCGCGGAGATACTAGGCATCGGCGTGTTCGACGAGCACGGCCGTCCGCTGCGGATGCTCGACCCGCTCGCACGCATCGTGGTGCGAATCAGCGTGCGGGCGAAGGAGTATCTGGCGCTGCCCAACGTCGGGTTCATGCTGCGCAATCAGCTCGGCATGGATTTTTCCGGGACCAACACCGTGCGCGAGGGGCATGATCTTCCACCGATGCAGGCCGGCGATATCGTGACCGTCGATTTTCATTTGGAATTACCGGAGCTGTACCCGGCGTCATTTTCGTTCTCGCCGGCCATTGCTGACGGAACGCTGACGGCATACAGCATGTGCGATTGGATCGACAACGCCATCGCGCTGCAGATGAGCCGGACTGCCGGCGAGATTTACGGCTACATGCACCTGCCCTGCAGAGTGGAAGTAAATGCGCCAATCGGCGCCGCTCCCGCGCTGGAGGAACGGCTTGGCTGAGTTCACGGGCGAACGGCTGATTCCGGGCGAAGTCGACGTAGACCTGCTCAATGAGCACATGGCGCGGTACACGTTCGCGGCCCGGCTGGCACGCGGGAAACGGGTCCTCGATGCCGGATGCGGAGCGGGGTACGGCGCGGCCGAACTGGCGCATACCGCGGCGTCGGTAACCGGGATGGACGTGGCACAGGAAGCCGTGGAGTTCGCGCGCGCCAATTACCGGCTGCCCAATCTGGGCTTCGAGCGGGGGAGTTGCACTGCCCTGCCCCATCCGGACGCGAGCTTTGACCTGGTGGTGGCTTTCGAAGTCATCGAGCACCTGGAGCAGTGGAAGGAATTCCTGCTGGAAGTGCGCCGCGTCATGGCGCCGGGCGCGCAGTTCATTGTGTCGACGCCCAACAAGAGCTATTACACGGAATCACGCGGCGAGGAAGGGGCGAATCCGTTCCATGTGCATGAGTTTGAGTTTGAAGAGTTCCGCCGCGAATTGAAATCGATCTTTCCGCACGTCTCCATGTTCTTGGAGAATCACGTGGAGGGCGTCACGTTTCAGCCGAGCGAGGCCGGCAACACCGTGGAGGTCCGCGTCGACGCGGGAGAGCCCGCGCCCGATGAATCGCACTTCTTCGTGGCGGTATGCGCCCACCGTCCGCAAGTGGGCAATCCGACATTCGTGTACGTGCCGCGCGCCGGCAATGTGCTGCGCGAGCGGGAGCGCCACATCGCGCTTCTGGAAGGCGAGCTCGCCAAAAAGAACGAGTGGCTGGAGCAGGTGCAGCACGATATCGCGGAGTTCGATCGCGAGCATCAGAAACTGCTGGGCATGTTCCGCGACCAGAAGGAGGCGCTGGAGCGCAGCAACGAGTGGGCGGAGCAGATGAGCGCCGAATTGCATGAGGCTCGGGCGCGGATTGAAGATGCGCAGGATGAATTGGCAGTAGAGCAGGATGCAGCCAGGCGAATGGCGGAGGGGTACGAAGCCAAGGTCGCGGGGCTAGAGCAGGATGTTCGCACCAAGACGCAGTGGGCCAAGGACGTCGAAGCGGCGCTGAAGGCGGAGGTCGACAAACAGACGGCGGAGTTGGTGAAGGCCGTGGACGCGCTGCATCGGACAGAGAAGGAACTCGCCGAGCGAACGGATTGGGCGCTCCAGTTACAGGAAGAAGCTCGAAGGCTACAGGAGCAGGTGACCCTGTATCAGGGCTCGCGGTGGGTGAAGCTGGGCCGCAAGGTGGGGCTGGGTCCGGTGGTGCCGGCCGGTTGACATGGCGCTCTTGAAACGCCTTTTGCGGGCGCTTCCGCTGCTGATACTGTCGCCCGTACTGCTGCTGGTGAGCGCGCTTGCGCTTGCGTTGACGGACCTCGCATGGTTTGTCTTCGGAAAACGGCGCACCGTAACGGAGACCGGCGCAGATCGCGGAGGCGCCAGCGTCGTCATCCCGAACTGGAACGGCAGGGATCTGTTGCAGAAGTATCTGCCGAGCGTGATCGCGGCGCTGGCAGGCGATGCGCGCAACGAAGTCGTCGTGGTGGATAACGGGTCCACGGACGACAGCGCGGAGTTCGTACGAAGCGAGTTCCCCGGCGTGAAGCTGGTTGCGCTGGAGACGAATCTTGGGTTCGGCGGCGGGTCGAATGCCGGATTTCGCGCGTCGGCCAACCGCATCGTCGTTTTGCTGAACAGCGACATGCGGGTAGCGGCGGACTTTCTGCCTCCGCTGCTGGAAGGTTTTCGCGATCCGGATGTCTTCGCGGTGTCCTGCCAGATCTTCTTCAGCGACCCGAACAAGCTGCGCGAAGAAACGGGCCTGACGCAGGGCTGGTGGGAAGATGGCGGTCTGCGCGTGCGGCACCGCATAGACCCGGAGGTGCGCGATTTGTTTCCGTGTTTCTACGGCGGCGGCGGCTCCTGCGCGTTCGATCGCGATAAATTTTTCGAGCTCGGCGGATTTGACGAGATTCTCGCGCCGTTTTATCTGGAGGACACGGACCTCGGGTTCCTCGCGTGGAAGCGCGGATGGAAGGTGCTGTATCAGCCGCGCAGCGTCGTATTCCACGAGCATCGCGGCACTATCGGCAAAAAGTTCAGCGAGGCGCAGATTCAGCGCGTCCTGAAGAAGAATTACCTGCTGTTCTGCTGGAAGAACATCCACGAGTGGCGGCGGCTGGCGGGACATTTTCTGTTCGCCTGGGCCGGAGCGGTGGTGGCGGTGTTCTTCGGAGATCCGCCGGCGCGTCCGAATCTTGCTTCCATCTGGTGGGCGTTCGCGCAACTTCCGGGTGCGTGCGGCGCCCGGTGGCGGGCTCGGACAAATGCACGAATCAGCGATTCCGAAGCGTTTCTGCGTCCGCTCGGCGGATACTATCGCGACCGCTTCGAGACGATGGATGCCGGGACAGCCGCGTTGCGCGTGCTCTTCGTTTCGCCGTATCCGATTCTGCCCCCGGTGCACGGCGGCGGCGTTTTCATGTACCAGACGCTGCGCGAGATGGCGAAACTGGCGGAGGTCCACGTAGCCGGACTGTTGGACTGGCCGGAGCAACTGCGCGAGAACAACGCGCTCGGCGAGTTTTGCGCAAGCGCCGAGTGGCTGGTGCGTCCGGCGGGGTCGCCGAAGGATTTTGGAGCGCTGCTGCCGCATGCCGTGCGCGAGTTCGCGAATTCGGACCTGGAATGGTTGATCCACCGCCAGATCTTTGTGCACCAGATCGACGTGCTGCAACTGGAATACACGCCGCTGGCGCAATATCACGGCGCGTACCGGCGGATTCTGGTGGCGCTTTTCGAACACGATGTGTACTTCCAATCGATCGGCCGCGGGCTGGGGCACAACATCGGGCTGAGCAGCGAGGCGAAGGCGCGCGTGGAGTATCTGCGGGCGATTCGCTATGAGCTGCGGACGCTGCCGCGCTTCGACCAGGTGCAGGTGTGCACTCCCGCGAATCGCGATTATCTGCTGAGTTTCCGGCCTGGGCTTGCGGCGAAACTGCACGCCGGGCTAAGGGCGGGCATCGACACCAAGGACTACCAATTCCGGCCGGACGGCCGCGAGCCGATGACGATGCTATTCGTCGGCAGCTTCCGTCACGAGCCGAACCGCATTGCGCTCGAATGGTTTTTGCGCGATGTGTTCCCGCTGATTCTGCAAAAGGCCCCGGCGGCGAAACTGGCGCTGGCGGGGAGCGATCCGCCGCCCGCGCATACCTACGCCGATTACGCTGCGAATCTGGAGATGCTGGGGTTCGTCAAGGACGTTCGCGATCCGCTGGCACGCTACTCGGTATTCATTTGTCCGATTCTGAGCGGGTCGGGCGTACGGGTGAAGTTGCTGGAGGCGTTCGCGGCGGGCATTCCGGTGGTGTCGACGCGCGTGGGCGCTGAGGGATTAGCGGCGAAGGATGGCGAAATTTGTCGGCTGGCCGACGATCCGGCAGGCTTCGCCGATGCGGTGGTGGAGTTACTGGAGAACCCGGGCGGCGCGGCGGAACTGGCTCGGCGAGCCCGCGCGGAGGTCGAGGGCAATTGGGACATGGCTACCATCACGCGTCGATTGGTGGAGAGCTATCGGAAGATGCTGGCGGAGAAACGCAAGGCAACGAATGCCGCCGAGTCACGGTAGCCAAGTGCCTTCCGGCTGACGTTCGCCTTTCGATGCACCGTTTACCGCTCCCTCACGGGGCTGTGAAAAATCCGGCTGTTGTTCTCGTCGCACCCCATTCGCCTTTCGATGCACCTATTACCGCTCCCTCACGGTCACGGCTCCGCTAGCAGAATCAACCACATACGGAGCCGTGACCGTAAGGGAGTAACCATGGCCCTGTGGGCCGCCGATAGAAATGAAAGTCGGCGTAGTGCATCCTGGTATCGGTAGCGGCGCGTTTGAGGTCGGTATTCCGCTCTG
>Ga0134128_10000203_pt1 | contig 83671 bp, 72 predicted proteins | sample KB31754_FD_96462 | JGI IMG/M metagenome (GOLD analysis project Ga0134128, IMG submission 96462) | Terrestrial soil microbial communities with excess Nitrogen fertilizer from Kellogg Biological Station, Michigan, USA - KB3-175-4 | ecosystem: Environmental > Terrestrial > Soil > Unclassified ... | reverse complement strand
GCTTTTGACGCGGAACGCCTTTCGGGCTTCCGAACCGCACGCCCGGCTGGAAACGAAAGAGATTCATGACCGATACCGACGAGACCAAGCGCCCCAAAACGCTGTCGCTGAAGAAGACGGAGACATCCACCGTCAAGCAAAGCTTCAGCCATGGCCGCACCAAGGCCGTGGTGGTCGAGAAGAAGCGCACCTTGGGCGCGCCGGGCGCTACTGCCGCCAAGCCGGCCGCCAAGACGGCCCAGCCGGAAAAGCCTGCCGCTCAGGCGGAAGCCGCCAAACCCGTGGAAAAGGCGGCCGCGCGCGGCGTGGTGCTGCGTCAGCTTTCGGAAGAAGAGAAAGCCCGCCGCGCCGCGGCCATCGCGGACGCCCGCGTCTCCGACGCCGAGGCGCGCCGCCATGCCGAAGCGGAAGCCGCGCGCCGGGCCGTAGAAGAAGAAAAGATGAAGGCGGAGCGCGCCGCCGCCGAACGCCGCAAGGTCGAGGAGGATGCGCGCAAGGCCCAAGAAGCGGAAACCCGCAAGCATGCCGAGGCTGAAGCCGCCCGCCGCGCCGAACCTAAGACAGCGCAGCCGGCACCGACCGAAGTCGCACGCCGTCGCCCGGTAAACGAGGAAGAAGAAGAGACGCAGACCAAAAAGGTCGGCAACAAGATCATCCCGGTGAAAGCGCCCGCGCCCAAGAAGCCGGGGGAAGGCGAACGCCGTCGCGGCAAGCTGACGGTGACAAGGGCGCTGGAAGGCGATGACGAGCGCACGCGGTCCGTCGCCGCCTATCGCCGCCATCTGCAGCGCGTCAACAAAGGCCATCAGGTGCAGCAGGCCGGCCCTGCCGGTCCGCGCGACATCGTGATCCCCGAAACCATCTCCGTTTCCGATCTCGCCAACCGTATGGCGCGCCGCGCCGTGGATGTGATCAAGGTCCTGATGAAGAACGGCATGATGGCGACGCCGAACGATGTGATCGACGCCGACACCGCCGAACTCGTGGCCGCGGAATATGGCCATGTGGTCAAGCGCGTCGCGGAAAGCGACGTGCTGGAAGGCCTGACCGGGACAGCCGATGCGGAAGGCACGCTGGTGTCGCGTCCGCCGGTCGTCACCGTCATGGGTCATGTCGATCACGGCAAGACCTCGCTGCTCGATGCGCTTCGCAAGACCGATGTCGCGGCGGGCGAGGCCGGCGGCATCACCCAGCATATCGGCGCCTATCAGGTGCAGTCGAAGTCGGGCCAGAAAATCACCTTCCTCGACACGCCCGGCCATGCCGCCTTCACTCAGATGCGCGCGCGCGGCGCCAAGGTCACCGATCTGGTCATTTTGGTGGTGGCAGCCGATGACGGCGTGATGCCCCAGACCGTGGAAGCCATCGCCCATGCCAAGGCGGCGGGTGTGCCCATGATCGTGGCGGTCAACAAGATCGACAAGGGCGACGCCAATCCCACGCGCGTCAAGACCGAGCTGCTTCAACATGAAGTCCAGGTCGAAGACATGGGCGGCGAAACCCAGGCTGTCGAAGTCTCCGCCACCAAAGGCACCAATCTGGACAAGCTCGAAGAAGCCATCCTGTTGCAGGCGGAGATTCTCGACCTCAAGGCCAATCCGGATCGCAGCGCCGAAGGCGCGGTGATCGAGGCCAAGCTGGACAAGGGGCGCGGTCCTGTCGCCACCGTTCTGGTGCAGCGTGGCACGCTCAAGGTGGGCGATATCGTGGTGGCCGGCTCCGAATGGGGCCGCGTGCGCCTGCTGCAGAATGATCGCGGCGAGACCGTGAAATCCGCCGGTCCCTCCTCGCCTGTGGAAGTGCTGGGCCTTTCGGCGGCGCCGGAAGCCGGCGACGAAATGGTGGTGGTGGAATCCGAAGCGCGCGCCCGCGAAGTGGCGGAATATCGTGGCAGGAAGCGCCGCGAAGCGCGCCAGGCCAGCAATTCGCGCCAGACCTTGGATCAGTTGCTCAAGACCCGCGAGACCGGTGAAAAGAAGCTGCTGCCACTGGTGTTGAAGTCCGACGTCCAAGGTTCGGTGGAAGCGATTCAAGGCGCGCTCGCGAAGCTTGGCACCGACGAAGTGGCTGTACAAATATTGCAGGCCGGCGTTGGTGGCATCACCGAAAGCGACGTGATCTTGGCCCAAGCCTCTGGCGCGGGCGTGATCGGCTTCAATGTCCGGGCCAACAATCAGGCGCGTGATCGCGCCAAGCGCGATGGCGTCGAGATCCGCTATTACAGCATCATCTATAATGTGGTGGACGATATTAAAGCGGCGCTGTCAGGCATGCTGGCGCCGGAGACGCGCGAGAAATTCCTGGGCAATGCGGAAATCCTGGAAGTCTTTGCCATCAGCAAGGTCGGCAAGGTTGCCGGTTGCCGTGTCACCGAGGGCGTGGTCCGCCGCGGCGCCAAGGTCCGCCTGATCCGCGACAATGTCGTGATTCACGAAGGCGAGCTTTCGACCTTGAAGCGCTTCAAGGATGAAGTGCGCGAAGTTCAGGTCGGTCAAGAATGCGGCATGGCGTTCGCCAATTACCAGGACATGCAGAAGGGCGACGTCATCGAGTGTTTCGAGGTCGAAACCATCCAGCGCGCTCTTTAATTTTTTATCCTCACCCTTCGACAGGGGGAGGATTATTTTTCCCTCATGCAGAGCTTGTCGAAGCATGAGGGCTTAGGTCTCAGAATGTCCAGAAACCGCATGCCGCGTGGCGGCAACCGTGTGCCATCCCGTCATACCAGGCGCGAGTTGGGTCCGTCGCAGCGCCAGCTTCGCGTGGGCGAGATGCTGCGCCATGCCCTGGCCGAGATTCTGAGTCGGTCCGACATCCGCGACACCGATCTGGACGGCGTGTCGGTGACCATCACCCAAGTAAAACCTTCGCCCGACATGCGCTATGCCACGGTCTATTGCGCGCCGCTTGGCGGCGAGAATGCGGATCGCGTGATCGCGGCGCTCAACCGGCACAAGGGCTTTCTGCGCGGGCAGATGGGTCACATGATCTCGATCAAATTCACACCCGATCTGCGCTTTGTCGAAGACCAGTCCTTCGCCGAAGCTGAGAAGATCGAAAATCTTCTCAAGTCGCCTGAGGTTCAGCGGGATTTGGCGCACTCCGACGAGCACGACGAATCTGATGAGCCGTAAAAAGAAGGGCGATCCAGTTCACGGGTGGGTGATCCTGGATAAGCCGAGCGGCATCACCTCCACGCAGGTGGTGGCGCAAGTGCGCCGCATCTTCAATGCCCAGAAGGCCGGTCATGCCGGCACCCTCGATCCGCTCGCGACCGGCATCCTCGCCATCGCACTGGGCGAGGCGACCAAGACCGTTCCTTACGTTCAAGATGCGGCGAAAATCTATCGCTTCACGGCGACTTGGGGCGAAAGCCGCGACACCGACGATGCCGAGGGCAAAGTCACCAGTACCTCCGAAGGCCGCCCCAGCCAGGAGGCGATCGAGGCCATCCTGCCCCGCTTCACGGGCACCCTGAACCAGACCCCGCCCGCTTATTCCGCCATCAAGGTCCAAGGGGAACGAGCCTATGACCTGGCCCGGGGAGGGGAAGAGGTCGCCTTGGAACCCCGCCAGGTCCAGGTCCATGAGGCCCGAATTGTCGGGGTCGAACGGGACTCAGCCGAGTTCGAAATCCTTTGTGGTAAAGGGACTTACGTCCGGTCCTGGGTCCGCGATATCGCCCTGGCGCTGGGCACTTTGGGCTATGTTTCGGCGCTTCGGCGGACCCGCATCGGCGCCTTCCAGGAAAAAGACGCGGTCAGGCTGGAAACCCTGACCCCTTTTATGCATAGTCCCGCCGCTTTTGCGTATCTGAAGCCCCTTTCGACCGCGCTGGACGGCATCCCGGCGCTGGCCGTGACGGGCAGCGATACGGTCCGCATCCGAAGCGGCAATCCCATCCTCATCCGCGCGAATTTGTTCGCCCGCATGAAAGAAGGCTTTGCCGGTGACGACGGGCTTCAGGGGCAGACCGTCTTCCTCAAGGATGAGACGGACGCGCCCGTGGCTTTGGCCGAAATCGCCGATGGCGAACTTCGTCCCTTCCGCGTTTTCCAACTCTAAGGACCGATGACCGATGATTACGCCTGAACGCAAAAAAGAATTGATCGCCGAATATGCCACCACCAAGGGTGACACCGGCTCGCCGGAAGTCCAGGTCGCCATTCTGTCCGAGCGCATCTCCAACCTGACCGAGCACTTCAAGGCCCACACCAAGGACAATCATTCCCGCCGCGGCATGATCAAGATGGTGTCGGAGCGTCGTGGGTTGCTTGATTATGTGAAAGCGAAGGACGTCAAGCGCTATGAAGCGCTGATAGCGCGCCTGGGTCTGCGCCGCTGAGGTCGCACCCAACCGAGTTGGCACGGCTGCGCGAAAGAAAGAGCGCGGCCGTGCTTTTGCTTTATGGGGGATGAGCTTCCGTAAAGCAGGCTCCATGGGGAGCTGATGTGAAGGCTCGCGCACAATCCGGTGCGCGCGCGAGACGAAAGAAAATCCAAATGTTCAACGTACAAAAAGAAAGCTTCGAATGGGGCGGCCGCACGCTGACCCTTGAGACCGGTAGAGTCGCCCGTCAGGCCGACGGCGCCGTCATCGCCACCTATGGCGAGACCATGGTGCTGGCGACCGTCGTGGGCGCGGCCAATCCGAAGGAAGGCGTGGATTTCTTCCCGCTGACCGTGAACTACCAGGAACGCTATTACGCCGCGGGCAAAATTCCGGGCGGCTATTTCAAGCGCGAGCGCGCGCCCACCGAGCGCGAGACGCTGATCTCGCGCCTGATCGACCGTCCCATCCGTCCGCTGTTCGCGGACGGCTATCGCAACGAAACCCAGGTGGTGGTGCAGGTCCTCTCCCACGATCTGGAAAATGATCCCGATATCGTGGGCTTGGTGGCGGCATCCGCCGCGCTCACCATTTCCGGCGTGCCCTTCATGGGTCCGATCGGGGCGGCGCGCGTCGGCTATATCGACGGCGAATATCGCCTCAATCCCCTGATCGAGGACATGGCCAATTCCAAGCTCGATCTCGTTGTCGCCGGCACGCATGACGCCGTGATGATGGTGGAATCCGAAGCCCAGGAATTGTCGGAAGCCGTGATGTTGGGTGCGGTGGTGTTCGGCCACAAGCAGATGCAGACCGCCATCGAAGCCATCATCCGTCTGGCGGAAAAAGCCGCCAAGGATCCGCGCCCCGTGCCGGAAGATGCGCATGTGGCAGTGCGCGAGCGCCTCAAGGTCGCGGCCACGCCCGGCCTCGCCAAGGCGTTCCAGATCGCCGACAAGCATCAGCGCCGCGACGCCATCTCGGCCGAGCGCAAGGGTCTGGTCGCGAATTACGTCGGCGAAGGCGACGGCAAGGTTGCCGCCAACACTTTCTCCAACCTGATGCATGACGTGGAAGCCCATGTGATGCGCTCCGCGGTGCTCGACACCAAGAAGCGCGTCGATGGCCGCGATCTCACCACTGTGCGTCCCATCGTGGCGGAAGTGGGCGTGCTTCCCCGCACCCATGGTTCGGCGCTCTTCACCCGCGGCGAAACCCAGGCGCTTGTGATCGCCACCCTGGGCACGGCGGAAGACGAGCAGTTCGTGGACAGTCTGGAAGGCACCAGCAAGCAGACTTTCATGCTCCACTACAACTTCCCGCCCTACAGCGTGGGCGAGACCGGCCGCATGGGCTCGCCCGGCCGCCGCGAAATCGGCCATGGCAAGCTGGCCTGGCGCGCCATCCATCCCATGCTGCCCAGCAAGGATAGCTTCCCCTACACCATCCGCGTGGTGTCGGAGATCACCGAATCCAACGGCTCTTCGTCGATGGCGACGGTGTGCGGCACGTCCCTGGCCTTGATGGATGCGGGCGTTCCCGTCGCCAAGCCCACCGCGGGCATCGCCATGGGCCTGATCCTGGAAGGCGACCGCTATGTCGTCCTGTCCGACATTCTGGGTGACGAAGATCATCTGGGCGACATGGACTTCAAGGTGGCGGGCACCGAAGACGGCGTCACGTCCTTGCAGATGGACATCAAGATCGCCGGCATCACCGAAGAGATCATGCGCGTGGCGCTGGACCAGGCCAAGGGTGGGCGTATGCACATCTTGGGCGAGATGAACAAAGCTATCCATGGCGCCCGTGCCGAATTGGGCGAGCATGCGCCGCGCATCGAGCAGATCAAGATTCCCACCGACAAGATCCGCGATGTGATCGGCACCGGCGGCAAGGTGATCCGCGAGATCGTGGAAAAGACCGGCGCCAAGATCAATATCGAGGATGACGGCACGGTGAAGATCGCTTCCGCCGATGGCGAATCGATCAAGGCGGCGCTGAAATGGATCCGCTCGCTCACCGCCGAACCGGAAGTGGGCGAAATCTATGACGGCAAGATCGTCAAGGTGATGGATTTCGGCGCCTTTGTGAATTTCTTCGGTCCCAAGGACGGCCTGGTTCATGTCAGCGAATTGGCGCAGCAGCGCGTCGCCAAGCCGTCGGACGTGGTCAAGGAAGGTCAGGCCGTGAAAGTGAAGCTTCTGGGCTTCGACGATCGCGGCAAGGTGCGCTTGTCGATGAAGCAGGTGGATCAGGCGACCGGCGAAGATATTTCCAGGAAGCCGGCAGAGGCCAAGGCGGAAGCGCCGCAAGTCTGAGTCAGCCCTGAGGCAGCCAAATCAAGCGCCCGCCAATCTGTCATTGGCGGGCGTTTTTCTTTGCGTCTAAGGCGTTGTCCGGGCTAGGTTTTGTTTCTTCTTGGAAGGTGCGTTTTGTCTGTTGTGATGCGGCTGATCGCTCTGATGATGATAAGCGCGGCGCTGCTGCTTCTTGGCGCTGACGCGCTTACGTCGTTGGAGAAGGGCGGCGAGATCACCGTGCGTTCGCTCAACCTGGTCTGGTCGCTGATCGACGCGCATTCGCTGGCGGCCTTCAAGGATTGGGTGCAGCACAAGATCCCGTTCCTGGCGCAGACGATTTATTCCGCGCTGGCTATGCCCGCCTGGGGCCCTATCGGTGTTTTTGGGGTCCTGATCGCATTCATCTTTGGAAGACGCACCGGGATGGAGTAGCTGTGGCGCTCTTTGAGCCCACATCTCATTCAATTCTCCATGGGCGGGCCATCAGGGTCGCGCGAAGCGCGGCCCGCAATGAAAGACCCGCCCGTCCAAGGAAATCATGTGGACGCCGGAGGGCCGGCGCAAGGCCGGCCATGATGAAAGAAGAGGTTTTGCCGCCGGCAACCCAGACGGCGCTGGTCCTTACTCGCTATCGGTTCTTTCCTGGAACCCACAGCACATCGCCCATGCCGTCTTTGTTGGCAAAGCGCGCCATCACGAACAGATGATCGGACAGCCGGTTGGCGTAATGCAAAGCGGCAGTGTTGACCTCTTCTTCCGCCGCCAGCGCGGCAATGGCGCGCTCGGCCCGCCGTGCGATGGCGCGCGCCAGGTGCAGATGCGCCGCCAGCGCTGTGCCGCCGGGCAGCACGAAAGATTTGAGCGGCTCCAGATCCGCGTTCATGGCATCGATTTCCCGCTCCAACCGCTCGACCTGCTGGGCCACGATGCGCAACGGCTCCACGGACGGGCCATCCTTGGGTAGGCTGAGATCGGCCCCCATGTCGAACAGGTCGTTTTGGATGCGGGCCAGCATGGCGTCCAAATCGCCTTCTGCATCCAGCCTGGCTATGCCGATGGCGCTGTTGGTTTCGTCCACCGCGCCGATAGCAGCGATGCGCCGCGAGGTCTTCGCCACCCGGCTGCCGTCGCTGAGGCCGGTTTCGCCCCGATCCCCGGTTTTTGTGTAGATTTTATTCAGCCTGACCATGCTGGCGGTCCTTTTGTCCTCTGGCGGCGTCGCACGTGCTCACGGGCTATACGCCCGCTCCGCGCGATGCTCCTGGCCAGATGCCAAAAATCCTCGCCAGCAGCGGGGCCAATGCTACCTACTTGCGACCCAAATCTTAAGGACTATGATCCCGCCCGATCCACCAAAAGAGAGTGCCATGCCGGTCGAAGCGCCCGAAATCATCGAAGTCGATTCCAGCCGCGTCGTCTGCGACGGGATCGGGGGCGGTTTGGGCCATCCGCGGGTTTATCTGGAGATGGGGGACGAGAATTTCGTGGAATGCCCCTATTGCGACCGCCGTTTCGTGCTCCGGGCCGGCGCACGCGAACACGGCCATTGATGGATCGCCGGCATTGAGCCTCAAGAAGGGCGACCATCTCTATCTGATCGACGGCTCGGGCTATTTGTTCCGCGCCTATCACGCCTTGCCGCCGCTGACCCGCAAATCCGACGGCCTGCCCGTGGGCGCGGTCTCGGGTTATTGCAACATGCTGTGGAAGCTGCTCGAGGACATGAAGGCGGGTGAAGCGCCCAGCCATCTGGCCGTGATTTTCGACCATAGCGAAAAGACCTTCCGCAACGAAATCTACAAAGAGTATAAGGCGCATCGCCCGCCGCCGCCGGAAGATCTGATCCCGCAATTCCCCCTGGTGCGGGATGCCACCCGCGCTTTCGGTGTGTCTTGTGTCGAGATGGCGGGTTATGAGGCCGACGATCTGATCGCCACCTATGCTCGCATGGCGCGCGAAGCTGGCGCCCGCTGCACCATCGTATCGTCCGACAAGGATTTGATGCAGCTGGTGGTGGACGGCAAGGTCGAACTGCTCGACACCATGAAGAACAAGCGCATCGCTTCCGCCGAAGTGCTGGAGAAGTTCGGCGTCGCGCCCGACAAGGTGGTGCAAGTGCAGGCGCTGGCCGGTGATTCCACCGACAATGTGCCCGGCGTGCGCGGGATCGGCATTAAGACCGCCGCCGAACTGATCGGCCAATATGGCGATCTGGAAACGCTTTTGAAGCGCGCCGGCGAAATCAAGCAGAACAAGCGGCGCGAGACCCTGATCGAGAATGCGGAGAATGCCCGCATCTCGCTGAAGCTGGTGACCTTGGACCAGAAAGTGCCGGTCAAGGAACAGCCGGCCGAATTCGCGGTGCATGAGCCCGATTGCAAGGAACTGATCGCCTTCCTGAAGGGCATGGAGTTCAACTCCATCACCAAGCGGGTGGCGGCGCATTTCGAGGTTGAAGATCTGGACGCGATCGCATCCGATCCGGCCGTCGCCAAGCCGCCGCATCTGAAAGTGGAATTGCCGCGCGAAGAGCCGCCTGCCGTGCCGGCGGAGAATGCCGCCATCCGCAAGCCCATCGATCATGCCGCCTATGTCACCGTGACAACGGCAAAGGACCTCAACGCCTGGGTGGCGCGTGCCACCGCCAAGGGCCTGGTCTGTGTCGATACCGAAACCACATCGCTGGATCCCATGCAGGCAGGCCTTTGCGGCGTCTCGCTGGCGGTGGCGCCGGGCGAGGCCTGCTACATCCCCTGCGGTCATCGTCGTGGCGACGGCCTGGCGCTGGAAGGTCCGGGCGAAATCGTGCAGATGCGCGAAGCCGATGTGCTGGCACGGTTGAGGCCGCTGTTGGAAAATCCCACCGTGCTCAAAGTGGGCCAGAACCTAAAATATGACGCGCTCATTTTTCTTCAGCGCGGCATAAGGCTCGATCCGATCGACGACACGATGCTGATCTCTTATGTGCTGGAAGGCGGGCTCCACGGCCACGGCATGGACGAATTGTCGGAGCTGCATCTCTCCCACACGCCGATCGCTTTCAGCGAAGTGGCGGGCAAGGGCAAAGACAAGATCACCTTCGATTGCGTGCCGGTGGCGGAAGCGACCAAATATTCCGCCGAAGATGCGGACGTGACCCTGCGCCTTCACATGCTGCTCAAGCCGAAGTTAGGCGAGATGGGCAAACGTACCGTCTATGAAACCCTGGAGCGGCCGCTGACCATGGTGCTGGCGGATATGGAGCGGGCCGGCGTCGCCATCGATCCAGAAATGCTGCGCCGTCTTTCCAACGATTTCGGCAAGACGCAGAGCGGCCTGGAGACGCAGATCCACAAATTGGCCGGCGAGAATTTCAACATCGGCTCGCCCAAGCAGCTGGGCGATATATTGTTTGGCAGGATGAAGCTGGAAGGCGGGCGCAAGACCAAGACCGGCGCCTGGTCCACCGACAGCGATGTGCTGGAGGATGTGGCAGCGCAAGGTCACGAGATCGCCAAGAAAGTGCTCGATTGGCGCGGTCTCGCCAAGCTGCGCGGCACCTATACCGACGCGCTTCCTGGCTACATCAATCCCAAAACCGGGCGCGTGCATACGTCTTACGCCATGGCCTCGACATCGACTGGCCGGCTGGCGTCAACCGATCCCAATCTGCAGAACATCCCCATTCGTACCGAGGAAGGCCGTCGCATCCGCCAGGCCTTCATCGCGGGCGCGGGCACCAAGCTGATCAGCGCCGATTACAGCCAGATCGAACTTCGGCTTCTGGCGCATATCGCCAATGTGCCGCAACTGAAAAAGGCCTTTGCCGACAATCTCGACATTCACGCCATGACCGCGTCCGAAATTTTCGGCGTGCCGATCAAGGGCATGCCGGCGGAAATCCGCCGTCGCGCCAAGGCGATCAATTTCGGCATCGCCTATGGCATTTCCGGCTTCGGCCTCGCCAATCAGCTCGGCATCGCGCAAAGCGAAGCCAGCGATTACATCAAGAAATATTTCGCCCGCTTCCCAGGCATCCGCGACTATATGGAAGACATCAAGCAATTCGCCCGCACCCATGGTTTCGTCGAGACCTTGTTCGGGCGGCGCATCCATATCCGCGAGATCAATTCCAAGATCCCAGGCTTTCGCGGCGGGGCCGAGCGCGCCGCCATCAACGCGCCGATCCAGGGCACGGCCGCCGACATCATCCGCCGCGCCATGGCGCGGGTGCCGGGCGCGCTGGCTGGCAAAAGACTCTCGGCCAAAATGCTGTTGCAGGTGCATGACGAATTGATCTTCGAAGCGCCGGTGAAAGAGGTGGACGCCACCTTGAAGCTGGTGGCCGATGTGATGGAAAAGTCTGCGCTGCCGGCGGTGGAAATATCGGTGCCGCTGGTGGTCGAGGCGCGTGCCGCCGACAATTGGGACGCTGCTCATTGACGCCGCGCCGGGCGCTATCCGCGATCCTTGCCGTCGGCGCGCTTTTGCTCAATTTCGCCATCGAGCGCTTTTTGGCCATCGCGCGGCCGCCTCTGGTGCTGATTCCGGGGTTTCTCGATTATGCGCCCACGCTCAATCGCGGCGTGTCTTTCGGGTTGTTGCGGCAGGACGGAAATAATGGCCGTCTCGTCCTGATTGCTGTGCTCGCAATGGTGTCTGCTTTTGTCACATTTCTCGCCTGGCGGTCGGCCAATCGCTTGCAGGCCGCAGGCTATGGACTGGTGGTGGGAGGCGCGCTGGGCAATCTGGCAGACCGGGTTCGCGGCGGCGCCGTGTTCGACTATCTCTTTCTCCATCTGGGCGGGCTTCCGCTGTTTGTGTTCAATTTTTCCGATGCCGCGATTTCGGCGGGTGCCCTGATCCTGGCAGCCGATGCATTCCTGTCCGCAAAGACTCCCGTTCCAGATAGTTGACTTCGGCATTGATCTAGTTGACGTTGTCAACCATGTCCGAAGCCGACCTGCGCGCCCAGGAAATCCGCCGCTTCAACCGCTTTTACACCCGCCAGATCGGCGTCCTGGCCGAAGACCTGCTGGACACGCCTTTCTCGCTGGCCGAGGGGCGGCTCGTCTATGAAATAGCCAACAGCGAACCGGTGACAGCGGCGGCGTTGAAGGCGGCGACGGGGCTCGACCAGGGCTATCTCAGCCGGTTGCTAAAGGGCTTCGAGCGCCAGGGTCTGGTGGTACGCCGCGCCCACCCGGATGACGGCCGCGTGCGCCTGCTGCACTTGACCGCCAAGGGTCGTACCGCCTTCTCGCGCCTGGATGCGCGCGCGCAAGCCGCGATGCTGACATTGCTGGATGCCCATTGCGAAAAGACGCAGGCTGATATTGTGCATCACATGCAGGCCTTGATGCGTCTCTTGTCGCCCGAACCGGCCGCCACACCCGCTATTCTGTTGCGCCCAGTCAAGCCTGGCGATCTGGGTTGGGTGATCCAGCGGCAAGCGGTGCTTTATGCCGAGGAGTATGGCTGGGATGGAAGCTACGAGACGCTGATTGCGGGCATTCTGGGAAAATTCCAACCCGGCCCCGGCGAGCATGGCTGGATCGCCGAGATGGATGGCGCACCGGCCGGGGCGGTCTTTGTCGTGCGCGAAAGCGAAACGGCGGCACGCCTGCGCCTGCTGCATGTCGAGCCGTTCGCCCGGGGCCAGGGGCTTGGCCGCACGCTGGTGGGCACCGTCATCGGTTTTGCCCGGGGCGCGGGTTACCGCAAGCTCAGCCTATGGACCAATGATGTCTTGGTTTCGGCGCGCCGCATCTATCAAGCGACAGGGTTCAACCTAGTCAAGGAAGAGCGACATCGCAGCTTCGGCAAAGATCTGGTAGGCCAGACCTGGGAGCTTGAGCTTTAGATTCCAATTGAGCCCGGTTCCAAATCACGCGGCGATGGATTTAAGACCGGTCTCCGCCGTGATTCCGGCCTTGCCCAGATCGGCCATCAGCGCCGCCATGGCTGCGTCATTGTCTTGGCTCTGCTGGCCCGCGAAATAGCCGGTGAGAAAGCCCGGCGTCGCCAGGCAGTGGAGGATGATGTCGCGCACCCGGCTCGACAAGGCGCCTTCGGTGAAGAAGCCGCCCATCACCAGCTTCAAAAGCGTCGTGGCCTTGGCGACATGGTTCTGGTTCTTGGCTTCCAGATTTTCGAACAATTTGGCGCGGCCCGCGACATCGCAGGCCAGCCGGTCCATCCGGCCGGCGATTTCTTCCTGCTGCGCATCGACGAAACTGGCGCGGCGCACCCGCGCCTGCAATTGCGCCAGGCGTTGCAGCCGTTGCAGCACGGGCACTTTCGGGTCCTGGAAGAAATTTTCGAAAGCGGCGGAATTCAACACCGGCAAGATGAAGCTTGCCAACTGACGCTTATTCTCGATGCCGATGATATTTTCTTCCACGAACAGCAGCCGCTCGATCCTCTCGTCAGGGGCGCAGTCGTTGATATAGGTGCTTAGCGTCTCCTGGGTCACCAGCCGCTTGGAGCGCAAGGTGAAGGCTGCGATCAGGTCTTCATGGCTGAGGAATTTGCCCACGCCATAGACCACACGGTTGGCAAGGCGGCGCAGCGCCTTCAATTCTTCGACCAGCGAGTCGGGCCTGAGGCGCTTGGGGCTTTTGAATTCGGCCACGATGCGGCCGGCGATGGCGGTGCGCGCTTCCGGCAATTCATCGGCGGCAAAGCGCGCCGACAGCGCCACCAGGCCGCCCTTGGCGTCTTCGGTCGCGATCTTGCCTAGAAAGAGTTCGACCAAGCGTGTCAAGGCATCCGCTAGGTTTTCCGAAGGTCCCAGCAATTCATGCAAGGCGGTGGAAGCGCTCAGGGCCTCCGACATCACGGCGTCGATGGAGGAAAGAACCAAGGTGCGCGGCGCTCCGTCGGCCGGCGCGTACCCCAGAACCTCGATCAGGGCCAGGATCTTCTCGTTCCAGCCATTGGTGTCTTTCAGGCTTCGGGCCAGCGCGCCATTGAAGAGATAGGCGGCATCGCCTTGACCGGCGAGCTTGGTCGCCAACTCGGCAAATTGATCGGAGCGAGGATTTGGGAAAAGGCCCTTGCGCTGGTCGCGATAAACCCGCTGTGTCGCCTGGTCGATCAGTTCGTTCAGAGTTTTGACGATCTGCTGCACGGGCGTGGTGCCGGAGGCGGCCTGGGCCACCGCGATCTTTTGCACCGCGTGTTGATAGACCGTGCCCGTGGCTTCCAGCTTGTCCAAGAGGTCGGCGCGATGGATGAGCTCGGTGATGGTGACTTTGTTGCGGGCCAGGAAGTCGGCCAGAAGCCGCATCATGGTCTGGCGCGCGTGATAGGAATAAAGATCGTCCGGCTTGAAGCAAGGCGTCGCCTGCGGCGCGTCCTCCTGTGCCGGGGCCAGCTTCATCTGGTTGGCGCCGTCCTCGAAAATCTTCAGCGACAGATAGTCGCCGCTATCGTCGTCATAGGTTTCCTTGACGACTTTGACGCCGGTGGCCCTTTTCTCCCCGGTCATCATCTCTTTGGCCATGTTCATGGCGCGATCGCGTTCGCCCACGACCTCGTACAGGGTCCAGCCACCCGTGGCGCCCGAACGGCGGAAAACTTCGAAATGAACCTGGCGCGCCATCTGCCCCCGCGGTTTGCGGGGCAGGCCCGCTACGCTGGAGCGACTTTGCCCGCCCCCCGATTGAGACAGGGTTAATGGCCCAGAAGCCTTTTATTTCGGGCCTTTCCCGCACAACCGGCAGGCAGGATCGGGGGAAAGCGCAACCGTGCGGAAGCGCGCCGCCAGCGTGTCGGTAATCAAAATTTTACCGGCCAGATCTTCGCCAATGCCGGTGATCTGCTTGAGCACTTCCAATGCCTGCAGCGAGCCCATGATGCCGGCTGCCGCGCCCAGGACGCCGGTTTCCGAACAGCTCTGCACCGTGCCGGCAGGCGGCGGTGACGGAAACAGGCAGCGATAGCAGGGATAGGCGCCGCTCCTATCCCAGGCCTTGAAGGTGGCGAGCTGGCCGTCGAACTCCGTCACGGCGGCGGAGACCAGAATCTTTTTTTCGAAATAACAGGCATCGTTGAGCAGAAAGCGGGTCTCGAAATTGTCGGACCCGTCGGCCACGATGTCGTAACCGGCGATCAGCGCCGTCACATTTTCAGCCGTCAGCCGCACCGGATGGACTGTCAGGGCGACACCGGGATTGAGGGCCGCCAGATGCGCCGCACCGGCTTCCACTTTCGCGCGGCCGACATCTCCCGTGGTGAACAGGATCTGGCGTTGCAGGTTTGACAGGCTCACCTGATCGTCATCGACCAGACCCAGCCGCCCCACACCGGCGGCCGCGAGGTATAGCGCCAGCGGACTGCCCAGGCCGCCCGCGCCCACGATCAGGACGCGCGCGTTGCGGATTTTGGCCTGGCCTACGCCGCCCACCTCTCTGAGCACGATGTGGCGGGCATAGCGTTCCAGTTCTTCGTCGTTCAAAGCCATGGCTCCACATGTAATGCCAAGCCGGCTTGCGAAACAGGGCCAGGTGGCGTTGGGCGCCGGGCGGCCCAAGCCCCCTGGACGGGCAGGCAAAAAATTCCTAAGCCTTTGAATTAACATTAATTTTCGAAGCAGGCGTCCCCCGCATTGTGACGGGGTCGCCATAAGTTTAGTTTGGAGGCGCGGGGTAATTGGCGCCCACCGGAATGCCGGGGGCGTTGGTCTTGAAGCAGTGAGGATGAATGTCTGCCTTTGGCTTGGAAGCGCATGGCTTCCGCAATCTCAAAGCGGTGAATTGGAACCTCAGCGCCCCCGCCCTCTATGAGGAAGCCGTCCGCCGGGGCGAAGGCCATGTCGCCAAGAGCGGCCCCCTGGTTGTCCTGACGGGGCATCACACCGGCCGCTCGGCCTCCGACAAATTCGTGGTCAAGGATGCCAACACCGAACCCCATGTCTGGTGGGACAACAACAAGGCGATGACGCAAGCGCATTTCGATGCGCTCTATGCCGACATGATGGCCTTTGCTGAGGCCAAAGAATTGTTCGCCAAGGATCTGTTCGGCGGCGCCGATCTGACCCACCGCATCAAGGTGCGCATCGTCACCGAATTTGCCTGGCATTCGCTGTTCGTGCACCAGCTGCTGATCCGTCCCACGGCGGAAGACCTCAAAGGCTTCGATCCGGAATTCACCATCATCGATCTGCCCAGCTTCAACGCCGACCCGGCCAAACATGGTTGTGCATCGCAGACGGTGATCGCGGTCAATTTCACCAAGAAGCTGATCCTGATCGGCGGCACGTCCTATGCCGGCGAAATAAAGAAGTCGGTCTTCACCATCCTGAACTACATCCTGCCGCCCAAGCGGGTGATGCCGATGCATTGCTCCGCCAATGTCGGCCAGGACGGAAAAGCCGCGATTTTCTTCGGCCTTTCGGGCACCGGAAAGACCACGTTGTCGGCCGATGCCAGTCGCACCCTGGTGGGTGACGACGAGCATGGCTGGAGCGAGCATGGCGTCTTCAATTTCGAAGGCGGCTGCTACGCCAAAGTGATCAAGCTGTCACGCGAGGCCGAGCCGGAAATCTTCTCCACCACCGAACGCTTCGGCACGGTGCTTGAGAATGTCGTGATGGACCCCGCCACGCGCGAACTTGATCTCAACGACGCCAAACACGCGGAGAACACGCGCGCTGCTTATCCGATCGATTACATCCCCAATGCCAGCGCCACCGGCCGAGCCGGTCATCCCAAGAATGTGATCATGCTAACGGCGGATGCCTTCGGCGTGCTGCCGCCAATCTCGCGGCTCACCCCCAGCCAGGCCATGTATCATTTCCTGTCAGGCTTCACCGCCAAGGTGGCGGGTACGGAAAAGGGCCTGGGCAAAGAGCCGCAGCCCACTTTCTCCACCTGCTTCGGCGCGCCCTTCATGCCGCGCCATCCCACCGAGTATGGAAATCTGCTGCGCGACTTGATTGCCAATCACGGCGCCGATTGCTGGCTGGTCAACACGGGCTGGACCGGTGGTGCGTTCGGCACGGGCCAACGCATGCCGATCAAGGCCACCCGCGCGCTGCTCAACGCAGCGCTGGACGGCAGCCTGGCCAAAGTCGAAATGCGGGTCGATCCGCATTTCAAATTCCGGGTGCCGGTATCAGTGCCGGGCGTCGATGCCAAGATTCTCAATCCGCGCGACACGTGGGCCGACACATCGACTTATGACGCGCAAGCGAGAAAGCTGGTCGAGATGTTCCGGGCCAACTTCAAGAAGTTCGAGACTCATGTTGGTCCTGATGTTCTCCAGGCCGCGCCAGTGTTGGTCGAAGCCGCGGAATAGGGATTTTCAGCGCACACGGACTTTCTTCCCCCGCATGGCGAAGCCATTAGCGGGGGAAGATGTCTGCTAGCGGGCTTGCCCGCGTGGCAGACAGATGGGGGTAAAGAAAAAAGCGCGCGGCGCGGATGCGCCTTAAAGTCTACGGTATACCCAAACGCGCGCAGGTGGGATGTTGGCCCAAACACGGGCGGCGCAGATCACGCTGTGACCGGCGGGCGGCACGACGGGCGCATGCATGCCATAGGAGAATTGGATGAGCGGCGCGCCCGGCAAGAGCCGTTCGGCCAGGGCCTCAACATAGGCGCGCCGTCGCGCGGTGGGGAAATTCAGCAGCGGTATGCCCGAGACAATGCCTGCGAACAATTCCGTGTGACGGGCGCCCAAAGTCCGGCCGAGGTCGAACGCGTCGCCCTGGATTACATGCACGCCGTGAAAACGCGCCGCGATGGCCTGGGCGAATTCGGAATCATATTCGATCAATGTCAACCGTTCGGGCGCAATGCCGTGGTTAAGGATCTCGGCGGTGATCACACCAGTGCCCGGCCCTAACTCCAGCACCGGGCCTGAACGGGAGGGATCAAGCTGGCGCGCGATCGCCCGGCCCAAGGCGCGGCTGGACGGGGCGACCGCGCCGATATTTTTGGGTCGCGCGATCAGGGCGCGCAGGAAGCGCAGATTGTCAGTGATCGTGTCGGTCTTGGCGGTCACGGGGCTCGCTTTGTTTTGGTCGCGGTCCCGGACGGAAAACCGGAAGACCACTTTTCCTGGAACCGCTCCAGGCGAAACGCCCCGGGAGCTTAAGCGCTCTCGCCGCCGTTCCAAAACTCTTTCAGCCTGGCCAGGAATCCTTCGGCCTCGGGCTGGCAGCCCGCTTTGCTTTCGGCCTCGAATTCGCGCAGCAGCTCTTTCTGGCGGCGGCACAGTTTGACGGGGGTCTCGACCGCGACCTCGATATAAAGATCGCCGCGCTGGGCGCTGCGCAGAACCGGCATGCCTTTGGCCTTGAGGCGGAATTGCCGCCCCGGCTGGGTGCCTTCAGGGATCGCGACCTTGGCCCGGCCGCCGTCAAGGGTGGGCACTTCGATGGTCCCGCCCAAGGCCGCCGTCACGAAGGAGACCGGCGCGCGGCAGTGCAAATTGTGTCCGTCGCGCTGGAAAATCGGATGCTCCGCCACCGACAAGAAAATATAGAGGTCGCCGTTGGGGCCCCCATTCATGCCCACGGCACCTTCGCCGGAGAGCCGGATGCGGGTGCCTTCCTCCACGCCGGGCGGCACGTCCACGTTCAGCGTGCGTTCTTTCTGCACCGTGCCCGCACCGCGGCAGGGGCGGCAAGGGTGGCGGATGATCTTGCCCGTGCCCCGGCATTGGGCGCAGCTGCGCTCGATGGTAAAGAAGCCCTGGGTGGCGCGCACTTTGCCGTGGCCCGCGCAATTGGGGCAGGTTTCGGCATTGTGGCCGGGCTCGGCGCCCGAACCATGACAGGCTTCGCAGGCGACCAGAGTCGGCACTTTGATTTCGGCCGAGCGGCCTTTGAAGGCTTCTTCCAGCGTGATCTCGAGATTGTAGCGCAGATCCTGGCCGCGATTGCCGCGCTTGGCGCGACGTCCGCCCATCAAATCGCCGAAGAAATCCTCGAACACATCGGAGAAGGAGCCCGCGAAGTCGAACCCCGCGGCGTTGGCGCCGGCGCGGCCCATGCCGGCCTCGAACGCGGCATGGCCGAAACGGTCGTAAGCCGCGCGCTTCTGATCGTCCTTCAGGACGTCATAGGCTTCATTGATTTCCTTGAATTGGACTTCGGCGGTCGCATCCCCCGGATTTCGGTCGGGATGGAATTGCATCGCCAGCTTGCGATAGGAGGATTTGAGCGCCTCGACTGTGGCGCCCTTAGCGCATCCAAGGGTCTCGTAATAACAGCGCTTGCTCATCACCCCAGTACTCTACTCCTGGCCCCTGAATGAAAAGTAAGCCCCCGTGCGGGTTACGCACAGGGGCTTAACCTGTTAGGCCGCGCCCTTTTTGTCGTCCTCGACTTCCTCGAAGTCGGCGTCCACGACATTGTCGTCGGCTTTCGCGGCCTCGCCATCCGGCGCAGCGCCTGCGGCGCCTCCGGCCTCCGCCTGCTGCGCCTTATACATGGCCTCGCCCAGCTTCATCGAAGCCTGGGCCAGAGCATTGGTCTTGGCTTTGATGTCGTCGGTGTCGTCGCCTTTAACCGCTTCCTTCAAAGCGGCCACCGCCGCCTCGATGGCGGTTTTCTGGCTGGCATCGACCTTGTCGCCATGCTCGCCCAGCGCTTTTTCGCTCGAGTGGACCAAGGCATCACCCTGGTTGCGGGCCTCGATCAATTCGCGGCGCTTCTTGTCTTCCGCGGCGTGGGACTCCGCGTCCTTGACCATCTTCTGGATGTCGGCGTCCGACAGGCCGCCGGAAGCCTGGATGCGGATCTGCTGTTCCTTGCCGGTGGCTTTGTCCTTGGCCGTGACGCTGACGATGCCGTTGGCGTCGATGTCGAAGGTGACTTCGATCTGCGGCACGCCACGGGGCGCGGGCGGAATGCCCTGCAGGTCGAAGCGGCCCAGCGACTTATTGTCCGCCGCCATTTCGCGTTCACCCTGGAACACATTGATGGTAACGGCGGTCTGATTGTCGTCCGCGGTCGAGAAGATCTGCGATTTCTTGGTCGGGATGGTGGTGTTGCGGTCGATCAGGCGGGTGAAGACGCCGCCCAGTGTCTCGATACCCAGCGACAGCGGGGTGACGTCGAGCAACAGCACGTCCTTGACTTCGCCCTTCAAGACGCCGCCCTGGATGGCTGCGCCCATGGCGACCACTTCATCCGGATTGACGCCCTTGTGGGGCTCCTTGCCGAACAGCGCTTTGACCGCTTCCTGCACCTTGGGCATGCGGGTCATGCCGCCGACCAGGATGACTTCGTCGATCTGCTGCGCGGTGACGCCGGCATCTTTCAACGCCTGCTTCACGGGGCCTACCGTCTTCTGGATCAGATCGTCCACCAGGCTTTCCAGCTTGGCGCGGGTGATCTTGATGGTGAGATGCTTGGGACCGGACGCATCCGCCGTGATGAAGGGCAGATTCACTTCGGTCTGCTGCGCGCTCGAAAGTTCGATCTTGGCTTTTTCCGCCGCGTCCTTCAGGCGTTGCAGCGCCAGGCGGTCGGAACGCAGATCGATGCCGTTCTCGCGCTTGAACTCGTCGGCCAGGAAATTGACCACGCGGGTGTCGAAATCCTCGCCGCCCAGGAAGGTATCGCCATTGGTGGACTTCACTTCGAAGACGCCATCGCCGATTTCCAGCACGGACACGTCGAAGGTGCCGCCGCCAAGATCATAGACCGCGATGGTGCCGGACTGCTTCTTGTCCATGCCATAGGCAAGCGCCGCGGCCGTGGGCTCGTTGATGATGCGAAGCACTTCCAGGCCCGCGATCATGCCGGCGTCCTTGGTGGCCTGGCGCTGGGCGTCGTTGAAGTAGGCGGGAACGGTGATGACGGCTTGCGTGACCTTCTCGCCCAGATGGGCCTCGGCGGTTTCCTTCATCTTCTGCAGGATGAAGGCGGAAACTTCGGACGGCGAAAATTTCTTGGCGTCGCGGCCGGACACCCAGGCGTCGCCATTGTCGGCCTTGACGATCTTGTAGGGCACCATGCCGATGTCCTTCTGGGTCATCGGATCGTCGAAGCGGCGGCCGATCAGCCGCTTGATGGCGAAGAAAGTGAATTCCGGATTGGTAACGCCCTGCCGTTTGGCGGGCTGACCGATCAGACGCTCGCCATCCGGGGCGAAGGCGACGATCGAAGGGGTGGTGCGCGCGCCTTCGGCGTTCTCGATGACCTTGGGGGCCGCGCCTTCCATCACCGCGACGCAGGAGTTGGTGGTGCCCAGGTCGATGCCGATTACTTTAGCCATTTCTATTCCTCTCAAACGGGCATGGAGTCCTGACCCTGACGGCGTCCTCCGGTCCATCCCATTGAATTATTTGACATATTTGGCCGTATAGGCAATCCCATGCCGACCTGAGGGGGTATATAGGAAGACCGGGGGAAGTTGCCAAGGCGGCAACTTGGCCGCAAGCCCGGTTTCTCAAGGATTGAGGGCCCAAAAACCCTGGTTCAATACCGCCGCGAACCCGGTCCACATCAGATAGGGCAGGAATAGCAGGCCCGCGATCCTGTCGCGCCGCCAGAACAGGGCCGTGGTGGCAAGGATCAAGATCAGCAGAAGCCCAATGTCCGCCAACGCTAGAGCAATTTGGTGGGCGCCGAAGAAGATCGCGCTCCAGGCGAAATTGAAAATCAGTTGCACCGCGTAAGCACCCATCTCGAGGCTGCGGCTTCCGGTCACGCGCCACACCCGCCAGGCGGCCACCGCCATCAAGACATAAAGCGTGGTCCAGACCGGCGCGAACACCCAATTGGGCGGTGCGAAGGAAGGCCGCGCCAACCCGGCATACCAGGTGGGAATGTTGGGTTCGGTGAAGACGCTCGCCGCCGCGCCGACAGCCAGGGTGATCAGCAGAAAGAACAGCAGCGGCCTTCGCGCCACGCGCTTGGGGTCTTCCGCGGAATCCAGAAAACTCATCCTGCCTGCAACGCATGATCCGCCAGGATGGAGGCGATCGAAGCCGCCACTTTCTTGGCGGTGGGAATATGCAGGAATTCGTTGGGGCCATGGGCGTTGGAATGCGGGCCTAGCACGCCCGTGACCACGAATTGTGTCTTGGGAAATTTCTTGCCCAGCATCGCCATAAACGGGATGGAGCCGCCTTCGCCCATGAAGGCCACGGGCTTGCCGAAAGCGGCGTTGCTGGCTTTGTTCAGTGCTGCCGCCAGCCAAGGCGATAGCGCAGGCGCATTCCAGCCGGTCTCGCCGCGCGGACAATCAAATACCACCTCGGCGCCATAAGGCGGGTTCGCCTCCAGGGCTTTCTTGAAGGCCAGACGTGCGGGCTCGGCTTCGCAAGTGGGCGGCAGGCGCAGCGATAGCTTCAACGTCGTGTAAGGCAGAAGCACATTGCCGCCATTTTCGGGCAGCGGATAACCATCGGCGGCCGTGATCGCCAGCTGCGGCCGCCAGGTGCGATTCAAGATCAGTTCGGCGATATTGTCCGTCATTGGCTTCATGCCGGGCGCGAACGGAAGTTTGGTATAGACTTCCTCGCCCAGGATTTTGGCCGCTTCCTTGGTCTGCTCGCTGCGCTCGGGCGGTATCTGCACGAACAGATCGTCCAGCGTCATCTGGCCGGTCTCTTCATCCTCGATACGGGACAAAAGCTGGCGCGCGATCCGGAACGACGAGGCGACGATGCCGCTGGCGTCGCCCGAATGCACACCTTCGGTCAGGACGCGAACGGTGAGATTGCCCATCAGCATGCCGCGCAGCGATGTCGTGAGCCAAAGCTGGTCGTAATTGCCGCAACCGGAGTCGAGACAGACAACCAGATCAGGTGTGCCGATCCGGTCCGAAAGATGCTCGATATAGAAAGGCAGGTCGGGCGAGCCTGATTCCTCGCAGGCCTCGATCACGATCACGGCGCGGGCATGGGCGACATTCTGTTCCTTCAACGCCAGGAGCGCGCTGATGGCCGCGAACATGGCGTAACCGTCATCGGCGCCGCCGCGCCCGAACAGCTTGTCGTCTTTCAGCACTGGAATCCACGGCCCGGTGCCGTCGGCCCAGCCTTTCATCTCCGGCTGCTTGTCGAGATGTCCATACATCAAGATTGTGGATTCTTTATTGGCCGCTCGCCCATACGCTGTCGCTATGGGCCTCCCCGACGCTCCCGCCTTGCCCGGAACTTCGATAAAGATCAGCGGCGTGCGACCCGGCAAGCGCACGACCTCCAGCGACGAACCGGGCAGCTGCTCCAGCTTCTTCTTCGCCCAGGCGGTGAACATCTCCACCACCTGATTCATATAACCACGCGCCTCCCAATCAGGATCGAAAGTCGGGCTCTTGTTGGGAATACGGATATAGTCGGTCAGGGCGGGAATGATCTCGCCGTCCCAGATGCCTTCCATGAAGGCTTTTGTCTTGCTCGCGTCAATCATTGATGTCGTAAGCCGCGACGATGGCGGCGTTGTAGATTTCGCTCATCTTGGCGCCCAGCGGCGCGATCTGCACCGATTTCTCCAGGCCGACCAACAGCGGCCCCATCACGTTGACGCCGCCGAGCTGCTGCAAAAGCTTCGTGGAAATCTGGGCGGAATGCATCGCCGGCATGATCAGCACATTGGCCGTTTCGGTAAGCCGGGTGAAGGGATAGAGGTCCAGCTTGGCGCGATCCAGAGCCACATCCGGCGCGAATTCGCCGTCATACTCGAAATCCACGCCGCGGGTGTCCAGAATGTGCACCGCCTCGATGATGCGCTCGCTGCGCTCCGAACGGGGAAAGCCGAAGGTGGAAGATGCCAGCATCGCCACGCGCGGGGTCAGTCCCAGCTTCTTCGCGGTGGCAGCGGCGCGGGTTGCGATATCGGCCAGCTGTTCGGAATCCGGCAATTCGGTGATGGAGGTGTCAGCCACCAGCACGATACGGCCTTTGGCGAACACGATCTGCATACCGATGGGGCGGGTGCCATGGGAATCGTCGATCACCATGCGCACATCGCCCAGCGCGGCGGCATAGTTGCGGGTGACGCCGGTCACCATCGCATCGGCATCACCCGCCGCCAGCATCGAAGCGGCGTAGATGTTGCGGTCGTTGAGCACCATGCGGGTTGCGTCGCGATGCAACGCGCCGCGCCGTTGGATGCGCTTGTAGAGCCGCTCGATATAGGGCCCCGCTTCCTGCGAGGAGCGCGGCACACGGATCTCCAACGCGTGGGGATCGAGCCCGATATGCTCGAAGCCGCGCCGCGCCACTTCGGCGCGCCCCACCAGGATTGCCTTTCCCAGGCCGGAATTCTGGAACGCGAAGGCGGCGCGGATCACGGCCTCGTCCTCGCCCTCTGCGAACACCACGCGTTTCGGTTTGGCGCGCACCGCCGCGGTGATGGTCTGGAACAAGCTCGCCGAAGGATCGAGCCGCGCCGACAGTTGATAGGAATAATGGTCCAGGTCCGCAATCTTGCGCCGCGCCACGCCGGTCTTGATGGCGGCCTCCGCCACCGCGCGGCTGACATGGCTGATCAGGCGCGGATCGAAAGGCACCGGGATGATGTAATCGGGGCCATAGACGGGGCGCGAGCCGCGATAAGCGGCGGCCACTTCGTCGGGCACATCCTCGCGCGCCAAATTGGCCAGCGCTTGTGCCGCCGCCACTTTCATCGCTTCGTTGATGGTGCGCGCCCTAACATCCAGCGCGCCGCGGAAGATGTAGGGGAAACCTAGTACGTTGTTTACCTGATTGGGGTAGTCGCTGCGCCCGGTGGCGACGATGGCGTCGGCACGCACCGCTTTGGCGTCTTCCGGCGCGATCTCGGGATCGGGGTTGGCCATGGCGAAGACGATGGGTGCTTTGCCCATGCTCTTGATCATGTCCTGGGTAAAGGCGCCCTTGGCCGACACGCCGATCAACACATCCGCGCCCACCACGGCTTCGGCCAAAGTGCGCTTTTTGGTCACCACGGCATGCGCCGACTGCCATTGATTGAGGTCGGTGCGGTCCTTGTGCAGCACGCCTACCTTGTCGACCGCAATGCAGTTTTCGGGCTTTACGCCCATCGCCTTTATCAGTTCCAAGGTGGCGATGCCGGCCGCGCCAGGCCCGTTCAACACCACCTTCATCTCGGACAATTTGCGGCCGGTGATGTCGGCGGCATTGATCAGTCCCGCAGCCACGATGATGGCGGTGCCATGCTGGTCGTCGTGGAAGACGGGAATGTCCATCATCTCGCGCAGCTGCTGCTCGATGATGAAACAGTCGGGCGAGCGGACATCCTCCAGGTTGATGCCGCCGAAGCTGGAGCCCAGATAGCGCACGCAATTGATGAAAGCGTCCACATCCTCGGTCGAGACTTCCAGATCGATTGCGTCCACGTCGGCGAAACGCTTAAACAGCACCGCCTTGCCTTCCATCACAGGCTTGGCGGCGGCGGCGCCCAGATTGCCCAGCCCCAGGATCGCGGTGCCGTTGGTGATCACCGCCACCATGTTGCCGCGGTTGGTGTAATCGAAGGCCGCATCCGGATTCTGGGCAATGGCGCGTACCGGCACCGCCACGCCCGGCGAATAGGCCAGGCTGAGATCGCGCTGGGTCGCCATCGGCTTGGTCGGCGTGATTTCCAGCTTGCCGGGTTTGGGGCCGGCGTGAAAGGAAAGGGCCTCTTCGTCGGTGAAGGTGGGGCGCTGGATGGTGGGCATCTGGCTGAGCAATCCACAGAATATCGGCTGGGTCTGACGCGCGCCGGCAGGAGATGGGAAGACAGTCTGATAGGCTTTTCGCCATGACGGAACAACCTTCTCTGGCCGCGGGGCTGAGCTCCGCTGGCGACGTCACGCCGATGATGGCGCAGTACCTCGCCATCAAGGCGGCACATGAGGGCTATCTCCTGTTCTACCGGATGGGGGATTTTTACGAACTCTTCTTCGCAGACGCAGCAAAGGCATCCGAGGCGCTGGACATCGCCCTGACCAAGCGGGGCAAGCATCTGGGCGAGGACATTCCGATGTGCGGGGTCCCCGTGCATGCTGCTGAATCTTATATGGAAAAACTGATCCGGAAGGGTTTTCGGGTCGCCGTCTGCGAGCAGATCGAAGACCCCGCCGAAGCCAAAAAGCGGGGCAGCAAATCCGTGGTCCGGCGGGAGGTGGTGCGGTTGGTGACGCCGGGCACCCTGACCGAGGACGCGCTTCTGGACGCCCGGTCGTCCAACATGCTGGCGGCGCTGGGCCATACCGGGGGAAGAGGGACCGGAAGCGATTTCGCGCTAGCCGCCGCCGATATGTCCACCGGCGCTTTCTGGGTAGCGGGACTGAAGGAAAATGAAATTGCGGCCGAACTGGCGCGGGTCGCGCCTCGCGAGCTGCTGGTAGCCGATGGATTGCTGGCGCATGAGAGTGTGGGGCCGCTGCTGAAAAACTTGGGCGCCGCCCTGTCGCCGCTACCCTCCAGCCGTTTCGACTCTACGCATGGCGAACGCGCGCTGGCGGAGCATTACGGCATCGCATCGCTAGACGGACTTGGCAGTTTCAGCCGCGCTGAATTGTCTGCGGCAGGCGCGTTGATCGCCTATCTCGACCTCACCCAAAAGGGCAAACACACACGCTTGATGCGCGTGGCGCGGGTGACGCCGTCGCATTTCATAGCCATCGATCAGGCCACGCGGCGCAATCTGGAATTGACCCAGACCTTGTCAGGCGGGCGCCATGGCAGCCTGTTGTCAGTGATCGACCGCACCGCGACAGCAGCGGGTGCGCGCGAATTGGCGTCGCGGCTGGCCGCGCCCTTGACCGACGTGACGCTGATCGCAGCACGCCATGCATCGGTGGAATTTTTTTCCGGCGACAGCGAACTGCGCCGCCGTTTGCGCGAAGCGTTGAGAGCTGCGCCCGATCTCTCCCGTGCCCTGGCGCGTCTATCAGTGGGGCGCGGCGGTCCGCGCGATCTCGCCAATCTGCGCGATGGTATCAAGGCGGCGCGCGCTTTGCGCGATAGCCTGGCGAAGATGACGTTGCCCGGTGAAGCGGCCACGGCGTTGGATGCTATCATACAGGGCATCGCGGCTGCGTCGCGCTTGTCGGACCGGCTGGAATTGCTCTTGGTGGACGAGCCGCCTTACCTCATCCGCGACGGCGGTTTCATCAAACCTCAGGTGCATGCGCCGCTCGATGAACTGCGTACTTTGTCGCACGAATCCCGCCGCGTCATTGCTGGGCTGGAAAATCAATACCGCCAGCGCGTCAATGTCCCGGCGCTGAAGATCAAGCATAATGGCGTCTTGGGTTATTTCATCGAAGTGACTGGGCAGCATGGCGATAAGCTGATGGCCTATCGCGACGGGGAAGGCCGCGATCTTTTTCGCCATCGCCAGACCATGGCGGGCGCGGTGCGTTTTTCCACTGACGAACTCGCCACTTTGGCTACTCGCATCGCCCAGAGCGCCGACGCCGCGCTGGAGTTGGAGCGGGCCTTGTTCGATGAGATGTCGGCCTTAGCGCTGGAACATGGCGAGGCGCTGGGCGCGATCGCCGATGCGCTGGCGGTGACGGATGTATCGGTGGCGCTGGCGGAATTGGCGGTGGCTGGCCGTTATGTGCGGCCCACCCTCGACAATGGCTTGGGCTTTAAAATCACGCGCGGCCGCCATCCGATAGTGGAAGCGGCGCTGCAAGCCGAAAACGCTCGCGGCTTTGTGCCCAATGATTGCGATCTTTCACCCAACGGCAAAGGTCGTTTGTGGCTGGTCACCGGTCCCAACATGGCCGGCAAATCCACGTTCCTGCGCCAGAACGCGTTGATCGCCATCCTGGCGCAGGTGGGGAGTTTCGTGCCCGCGGATGCGGCGCATATCGGCATCGTGGACCGGCTCTTCTCGCGCGTGGGCGCCGGCGATGATCTGGCGGCAGGCCGGTCCACTTTCATGGTCGAGATGGTGGAGACGGCGGCGATCCTCAATCAGGCGACGAACAGAAGCCTGGTCATCCTGGATGAGATCGGGCGCGGCACCGCAACTTACGACGGTCTCGCCATCGCTTGGGCGGCGGCGGAACATCTGCATGAGACGAACAAAAGCCGCGCCCTGTTCGCCACGCATTATCATGAGATGGTGGCGCTCTGCGAAAGGCTCGCCGCCATGGCCTGCGTCACCATGAAGGTGAAGGAATGGAACGATACCATCGTCTTCCTGCATGAAGTGACACCGGGCGCGGCCGACCGTTCCTATGGCATCCATGTCGCCAAGCTGGCGGGCCTGCCCGACGCAGTGGTGGGTCGGGCCGAGGAAGTGCTGCGTGCGCTGGAAGAAGGCCGCGAGGGCCATCAGCCGTTGGCGCGGATCGACGATCTGCCTTTGTTCGGCGCCAGCGCGCCGCAACCTAAGGTGAGCGCGGTGGAAGAATCCTTGCGTGCGGTCGAGCCGGACGCACTGTCACCCAAACAGGCGCTGGAAATCCTCTATGACCTCAAGCGCAAATTGCCTTAGAGCAGATCGGTGATCCGCTCTAAGTTTTTGCCTAGTCGCATCCGGACGGAGTTGGTAGGTCCGAGCGAAGCGAGGGACGCGTACCAACGCTCGAACTTTTCCTGGAATTGCTCTAGCATCCATCCATGAGCGCGCCCGGCCGGGTCCGGAAATTCATGGTGGTGGTGGACAAGACGCCCGAATGCAAAGTGGCGTTGCGCTATGCCGCGCGCCGCGCCCAGCACACCCAGGGCCGTGTCACGCTGCTTGCCACCGCCTCGCCACCCGACTTCCAGCAATGGCGGGGCGTGGAAGCGATCATGGAAGACGAAGCTCATGCCGAGGCCGAGTCCTTGCTCCATGGCGCGGCCAAGACCGTGAACGAGCTGGCGGGCATCCTTCCCGAACTGGTGATCCTGCAAGGCCGGGTGACGGAATGCGTCAGTCAGCTTCTGAAAGAGGACAAGGATATCTCCATCCTGATTCTGGCGGCGGGCACGGGCAAACAAGGCCCCGGCCCCCTGGTCACCATGTTCGCCAGCGGCTTGCAGGCGATCCCCGTCACCATAGTTCCGGGGACCCTCGATGAAGCCGCCATCGACGCCATTGCGTGAAACCCGACGGGGGCCGATAATTTTCGTATGATAGCCGGAAAAATCATTGTCGGGATCGCGGTTTTCGCCGTGGCGATCGTGCTCTGTCTGGGGCTCTACACGCTGTGGGTTGGCGGCAATACGGCCCGCACCTGGTCCAACAAGCTGATGCGGATCCGCGTGTTGGCGCAGTTCATTGCCGTGGTGATCATCATGGTGGTGCTGTATTTCAGCCAGAGTCACTGATCTGGAATATTGGGCTTGCCGCCAGTGCCGTTGAACCGCCCGCCGACCCCTTATATGTAAGCCAGCCGCGGCCGGACCCGCGCAATTAAATTTCAAAAGAGCATCGCCATGGGCAAGACGCTATACGACAAGATCTGGGACGCGCATCTGGTGGGACAGAAGCCTGGCGAAGCGCCCATTCTCTATATCGACCGGCATCTGGTGCATGAGGTCACTAGCCCCCAGGCCTTTGAGGGCCTGCGCAGCAACGGCCGCAAAGTCCGCCGCCCGGAACTGACCTTGGCGGTGGCCGACCATAATGTGCCCACCAAGGACCGCGACCAGGGCATCGCCGATCCAGAATCCCGGGAACAGGTGGAGACACTGGAGAAGAACGCCCGCGAGTTCGGCGTGGAATATTTCGCCATGGACGATATCCGCCAAGGCATCGTGCACATCATCGGCCCGGAACAGGGCTGGACCTTGCCCGGCACCACCATTGTCTGCGGCGACAGCCACACTTCCACCCATGGCGCGTTCGGTTCGCTGGCCTTCGGTATCGGCACATCGGAAGTGGAACATGTGCTGGCCACGCAAACATTGCTGGCGCAGCACTCCAAGAATATGCGCGTCACGATCAACGGCACATTGCCCGAAGGCGTGACGGCGAAAGACATCGCGCTGGCAGTGATCGCCAAGATCGGCACCGCTGGCGGCACCGGCTATGTCATCGAATATGCTGGCGATGCGGTGCGCGGCCTTTCCATGGAAGGGCGCATGACGCTGTGCAATCTCACCATCGAAGGCGGCGCGCGCGCCGGCATGGTGGCGGTGGACGACACCACTATCGATTATCTCAAGGGCCGTCCGCGTGCGCCCAAGGCCGCTTCGTTCGAGGCGGCAGCGAATTACTGGCGCACACTGAAATCCGATCCCGACGCCAAGTTTGACGCCGAAATCGTGCTGGACGCGCGCGACATCGTGCCGATGGTGACCTGGGGAACTTCGCCGGAACAAGCATTACCCATCACCGCCAGCGTGCCCGATCCGGCGGCGATGAAGGAAGAACAGTACCGTGCGGCCGCCCAGCGGGCGCTGGATTACATGGGGCTCACGGCCAACATGAAGCTCACTGACATTAAGGTGGATCATGTCTTTATCGGTTCTTGCACCAATGGCCGGATCGAGGATTTGCGTGCCGCCGCCGAGATTGCCAAAGGCCGCAAAGTCGCGGCCGGCGTCAACGCCATGGTCGTGCCGGGCTCGGGCCTGGTGAAGGAACAGGCGGAAGAAGAAGGCCTGGACAAGATCTTCATTGAGGCGGGCTTTGAATGGCGCGACCCCGGCTGTTCGATGTGCCTGGCGATGAACGCCGATAAGCTTCAGCCGGGTGAGCGTTGCGCGTCCACCTCCAACCGCAATTTCGAAGGTCGTCAGGGCCGTGGCGGGCGCACGCATCTGGTCTCACCTGCGATGGCGGCAGCCGCGGCTGTCACCGGTCATCTCACAGACGTCAGGACGCTTTAACGCCGGGCGTCATCCCCGGCGAGCACGAGCGCATAGCGAGTTCGAGGGAGTTCGTAGCGTCAGCGTGCGAACGACCCAGGTGATTAAATCTCGCGCGGTTTAGCGACCTGGGTTCCCTTCCCTCGGCGCTGGGCGCGCCTCGCCGGGAATGACAAGTTGAGCGCAATCAGAAAAAGCTGATCGGGTCCACATCCACCGTGGCGCGGACAGTGGTGGGAATTTTCACCAGCTTGAGCCAGGCGCGCAGATAGGCCTGAACATCCACGCCTTTGGCGGCCTGCACCAAGAGCCGCTCGCGCGTCTGGCCGCGCAATAACGCATAGAAAGCCGGCGTCGGGCCCCACACGCGGACATCCTTCACCGCCGGTGCAGCTTTGCCCAATTGGCGCGCGATCTCGCGCACCTGCTCGGCATCGTAGCCAGAGACCACGATGGCGGCGAGGCGGCCGAAGGGGGGCGCCGCCACGCGCTCGCGATGGCTGCGCTCCTGTTCATAAAAGCCGTCGCGGTCGCTTTTCGCCAAGGCCTGCATCACCGCATCGGCGGGATTGCGGGTCTGCAGCAAAACAAGACCAGGTTTTTCCGCACGTCCTGCCCGGCCCGACACTTGATGCAGCAATTGGAAGGTGCGCTCGCGGGCGCGCAGATCGCCGTCGGCGCCGCCAAGGTCGGCGTCGATCACGCCCACCAAAGTCAATTGCGGAAAGTGATGTCCCTTGGCGATGATCTGGGTGCCGATCAACACGTCGATCTCGCGCCTGGCAAAAGCGCGGATCGCGGCTTGCGTTTCAGCGGGGCCATGCAAAATGTCGGACGAGGCGATGGCATAGCGGGCGCTGGGAAAGAAATGCGCGAATTCCTCCGCCACCCGTTCCACACCCGGGCCACACGCGATCAAGGTACCCTGCGCCTTGCACGCGGGGCATTCGGTGGGCGCGGCGATCTCATAACCGCATTGATGACAGGCCAGTCGTTTGCGGTAGCGGTGTTCTACCAGCCAGGCCGAACAATGCGGACAAGTGAATTTGTGGCCACAGGCTTCGCACAAGGTCAGCGGTGCATAACCGCGACGATTGAGGAACAACAGCGCCTGCTCGCGCGCCGCCAAAGTCTGCTCCAGCGCGCCGCGCAGACTGGGCGACAGCCATTTGGCATTGTCATCGGAATCTTTCTCGCGGCGCAAATCGATGATGCGCACCTCGGGCAGCGCGGCCACGCCATGACGGCTCTTCAGCTTCAGATGGCTGTAACGCCCGCCGGTGGCGTTGACGAAGCTTTCCAGCGAGGGCGTGGCGCTGGCCAGGATCACCGGGCAGTTCTCGGTCCTGGCCCGCACCACTGCCATGTCGCGGGCGTGATAGATGGCGCCGTCCTGCTGCTTGAAAGCCTGCTCATGCTCTTCGTCGACGATCACCAGACCCAGCGAGGCAAAGGGCAGGAACAGCGACGAACGCGCGCCCACCACGACACGCGCCTCGCCCTTCATCACCGCGCGATAGGTGCGGCGACGCTCCTTCTGCGTGAGATCGCTGTGCCATTCCGCCGGCCGGGTGCCGAAACGCGCGGCGAAGCGTTCCAAAAATTGAATTGTCAGCGCGATTTCGGGCAGCAGGATCAGAACTTGCTTGTTTTGGCGTAGCGCCTCCGCCACAGCTTCAAAATAGACTTCGGTCTTGCCCGAACCCGTCACGCCATCCAGCAAATGTGCCGAGAAGGCAGGGGCCGCCACCGCCCAGCGCAACGTGTCGGCCGCACGCGCTTGATCGCCATTCAGTTCCGGCGCGGCATACTCAGGCTCCGGCTCGCGAAAGGGCGCGAACTCCGGCAGGTCAGTGGGTTTGAGCGCGCCCGCCGCGATCAGGCCCCGCACCACGGCGGTCGAGACGTTAGCGTCTTCCGCCAGGCCGGGGACGCTGCGTGCCAGCCCATCCTCGGCCACCGCCAGCACGCGCTTTCTCGCCTCCGACATCGGGGTGGGAACCGTGTCGCCTTTTATATAAGCGATGCGGCGCGCCTCCGGCTCGAAGGCGCCGCGCGAACGCAGCGCCATCGCCAAAATGGCCCCCGGCGGATTGAGGGTATAGGCCGACACCCAGTCGATGAAGTCGCACAGGCTTGCGGGCAGGCGCGGCAACCCTTCCAACGGTTCGGCGGTCTTGAGACGATTGTCGCCGACCGTGCCTTCAGCCGCCCCCCACACCACACCCAGGCTTTCGCGATTGCCCAAAGGGGCGGCAACCAGCGTGCCCCGCGGCGCGTTTACCCCAGGCGGCAGCTTGTAGTCATACGGGCCTGCCAGCGGCAAAGGCAGCAGCACACCGGCGCGTTCCGCCTGCGGCAGGACAGGTGTTTCGGGCCTAAAACGTGCCCGGTTCAAGAGATCGGCCTCATGCGATAGCATTCGCGCCTTGCTGTCTTGCCCGTCAACAAAAAGGTCACGGAAACGATCATGAAAATCTTTCTCGACACCGCCGATGTGGCGGAAATCCGCGAATATGCGGCCACCGGCCTGGTCGATGGCGTCACCACCAACCCGTCCCTCGCCGCCAAGACGGGGCGCGACTATGCCGATGTGCTGAAGGAGATTTGCGCCGTGGTGCCGGGCTCGGTCAGTGCCGAAGTGCTGGCCACCGATTTCGACGGCATGATGAAAGAAGGCAAATCCGTCGCCAAAGTTGCCAAGAACATCACGATCAAAGTGCCGCTCACGTGGGACGGGCTGAAAGCATGCCGCGCACTTTCCGATGCCGGGTTGATGGTCAATGTCACGCTATGCTTCTCCCCGGTGCAGGCGATGCTGGCGGCCAAGGCGGGCGCGACTTTCATCTCGCCTTTCATCGGCCGGGTGGACGATGTGGGCGAAGACGGCATGGCGCTGGTCCGGGACATTCGCGCCATCTATGACAATTACGGCTTCAAGACCGAAGTGCTGGCGGCTTCGATCCGTTCGGTCAGCCATGTGCGCGAATGTGCGCTGGCGGGCGCCGATGTCGCCACCATGCCGCCGGAAATCTTCAAGAAGCTGATCTCGCATCCTTTGACCGACAAGGGTCTTGCCGCGTTCATCGCCGATGCCAAGAAGGCGAATGTGACCATCAAGACCTGACAGGTGGGCTATGGGGCGTTCGCCGGACGAGTTGAAAAAGCTCTGGCTTTCCTCGCTCAAGCATGAGCGGCGGGCCAGCCCCAACACTTTGCGCGCCTATGGCGACGATGTTTCCCGCTTTCTGGGATTCCAACGCGAGCATCTGGGCGGCAATGTCAGCGAAAGCGCTTTGGCCAAACTCAGGCCCGCCGACATTCGCGCTTTCATCGCGGCCAGGCGCGGCGAAGGCTTGGCCGCGGGCGGGGTGCAACGGGCGCTGGCGGCGATCCGTAGCTTCTACAAATTCCTGGCCCGTGAGGGCATTCTGGAAAATGCTGCGCCGCGCGCGGTGCGCACCCCGCGACTCAAGCGCGGCTTGCCGCGGCCCTTGAGTGAGGCCGACGCGGCGCGCGCCATCGCTGAGGCGGGCGAACATAATGTGGAATGGCTGGCGGCGCGCGACACAGCGCTTCTGACGCTGCTTTATGGCGCGGGCTTGCGCGTCTCGGAAGCGCTATCGCTGAAGCGGGGCGATGTGCCGTTAGGCGAGACGCTCACGATCCTGGGCAAGGGCCGCAAGGAGCGGATGGTGCCGGTGCTCGCCGTGGTGCGCGACGCGATCGGCGATTATGCCGGTAAAATCCCGTTCACCGGCGCGCCATCGGCGCCGCTCTTCCTGTCCAGGCGCGGCAATGCCATGAGCCCGCGCGAAGCCCAGGCCCTGATGCAGAAATTGCGCGGGCGGCTGGGCCTGGCGGAACGGGCCACGCCGCATGCGCTCCGCCATTCCTTCGCCACCCATCTGCTTCAAGGCGGCGGCGATCTCAGGAGCGTGCAGGAACTGCTGGGCCATGCCTCGCTTTCCACCACCCAGACTTATACGGCGGTGGATGTGCGCCAGCTGATGGAGACCTACCAGAACGCCCACCCCCGCGGGAAACAGGCTTGAAAAACCTGAAACCGGCCGAAAAAGCCGCGATTAAGACATTTCGTTGAGACCCAAGAAGGCCTGTTGCAGTCGAGGGCCGGGATGCGTAGTTTCCCGGCCAGCCGCGCCCACGAAGGCCGGCGGGCCGCCTTAGCTCAGTCGGTAGAGCATCGCATTCGTAATGCGGGGGTCGCGTGTTCGAGTCACGCAGGCGGCACCATCCGGTCTATGAACTAGGCCACAAGCCAGGGAATCCCTGGCTCTTTTGCAGATCAAGTGCTTAGCGTCCTCCTGATGCTCCACAACGGTGCTACACATGGAGACGCATTCCTTGTCGCAAACCGAACGCCTTATTCGCCGCAAAGGCATCTGGCACTATAGGCGCCGCGTCCCCAACGACTTGGTGGAAGCTGGGTGTTGGAGTGCTCGCCCGCTTTCAATAGCTCTTGCCTGAGCACAAGAATGTCATGTCAGCGAGGGTGAGCACGGCTGCGCACGACCGACATCTAATTTGCGCTAATAGCGGGCATCCTCCGCGACATCTTATTTGCGGCTCTGCTGGCCAGTCGTTTGTGCGTGATGGATTGCGAAATTAGAGCGCTGGGAGAGATCGGCGGCACTCTAGTGTAAGCGCCACTCGCCGCCACACAAACGGATTTCGGTGGGTTTGAACATTCCAGTGTGCGCGACTGTCACTGTGTGGAGCAATCCATCTAGCGAGTGCGTCCAGAAATCTAGGAACCGATGGAGTTCTGGAAAGTGTGGTGCCAGATCGTATTCCTGCCAAATATAGGTTTGGAGAATCGCCGGGTAATCAGGCATTCGATAGAGAACTGAGGCCGTTGCCAGGCCTTGGCCCTGTAGCTGCCGATAAAGGGATTTCGATTCGCTCATGAGCAACCCCTTGTGCAAACCAAAGCTAACTGTCTTAGGTCCAACTCGGCAATAGCCGCGCGCCATCTTGTTGAACTAGCATTGCATTGGCACTCGTTCTCAAACAGTGCTGCCGACCCTTGCAGCCGTACCATCTAACCGGGGGTCACCGTGAATGAAACTGTCCAGAACTCACACCAAAATGCGAGAAGGGCCCGCATCACCGCAGGCCCCTCTTGACTAGTTTTGAAATGCGAATTGGGCGCGACTGAGCTCAATAATCCATGCCGCCACCGGACGTGGCGGAAGCAGACTCTTTCTTGGGGTTTTCGGCAACCATCGCCTCAGTGGTGATGAGAATTGCGGCAATGGATGCCGCATTCTGTAGCGCGGTACGCACGACTTTTGTCGGGTCGACGATACCTTCGTCGATGAGATCAACATAGGTTTCGCTTTGTGCGTCGAAACCGAAAGTGTTGGACTTCTGTTCGAGGAGTTTTCCGATGACGATGGAAGCTTCTCCACCTGCATTCTCGACAATTTGTCGGATTGGAGCTTGTATAGCCCTTCGAATAATTGCGACGCCCTGCGTTTGGTCGGCATTGTCGCCGGTCAATTCTTTCAGCGCCTTGGTGGCATAGAGCAGCGCGGCACCACCGCCTGGGAGAATGCCTTCCTCCACCGCCGCCTTGGTGGCGTTGAGTGCGTCGTCCACCCGATCCTTCCTGTCCTTGACCTCGATCTCGGTTGCCCCGCCCACTCGGATGATCGCAACGCCACCGGCGAGCTTTGCGAGGCGTTCCTGCAGCTTTTCCTTGTCGTAGTCGGAATCGGTATCTTCAATTTGCGCTTTGATTTGACCGACCCGCGCCTGAATGTCGCTCTTCTTACCGGCGCCGTCGATTATTGTGGTGTCATCCTTATCGATGCGTACCTTCTTGGCTTTGCCAAGCATATCGAGCTTCACGTTCTCGAGTTTTATGCCAAGATCTTCGCTGATAACCTGCCCTCCAGTAACGATGGCAACGTCTTCCAACATGGCTTTGCGACGGTCGCCGAAACCCGGCGCCTTGACTGCGGCGACTTTCAGTCCGCCTCGAAGTTTGTTGACCACCAATGTCGCCAGCGCTTCGCCATCGACTTCTTCGGCTATGATAACGAGCGATCGGCCCGCCTGCACAACGGCCTCCAGTAGAGGCAATATAACTTGCAGAGACGAGAGCTTCTTTTCATGGATGAGGATGTAGGGCTCCTCCAATTCGCACGTCATCTTATCGACGTTGGTGATGAAGTAAGGTGAGAGATAGCCGCGGTCAAATTGCATTCCCTCGACGACATCAAGCTCTGTGTCGAGCGATTTGGCCTCCTCGACCGTGATGACGCCTTCGTTACCGACTTTTTGCATGGCTTCGGCGATCATTTTACCAACGGCCTTGTCATTATTCGCGGAGATCGTGCCGACCTGGCCAATTTCTTCGTTGGATTTGACTTTCTTTGAGCGCCTCTTGAGATCTACGACAACGGCGTCCACAGCCTTTTCGATACCGCGTTTCAGGTCCATAGGATTCATGCCAGCGGCAACGGATTTGGCGCCTTCGCGTACAATGGCACGGGCAAGAATGGTAGCAGTGGTAGTGCCATCGCCCGCCGCATCATTGGTCTTGGAAGCGACCTCGCGCACCATCTGTGCGCCCATATTTTCGAACTTGTCAGCGAGCTCGATTTCCTTTGCTACCGTCACACCGTCTTTGGTCGTGCGTGGGGCACCAAAGCTCTTGTCGATGACGACATTGCGGCCCTTGGGACCAAGTGTCACCTGCACCGCGTCGGCGAGAATGTCGACGCCTCGAAGGAGTTTCTCGCGCGCATCGGCACCAAATTTGATTTCTTTCGCGCTCATTTAATTTTCTCCAATTGCTTTTTGTTCAATACAAGGGGACGCGGCTCATGCCGCTTTTTTGTGTGTCTTTTTACCTTCGATGACGCCCATGAGGTCACTCTCCTTCATAATCAGGAGCTCCTGGCCCTCGAGCTTCACTTCTGTGCCCGACCATTTACCGAATAAGACCAACTCTCCCGGCTTTACTTCCAGGGGAGTGCGCTTACCGGTCTTTTCATCCAACGCGCCGGGGCCGACCGAGACGATCTCGCCTTGTTGCGGCTTTTCCTGCGCGGTCTCTGGAATAATGATGCCGCCAGCGGTCTTTGTGTCTTCCTTGACGCGGCGGACGACCACGCGGTCTCCGAGCGGACGAAAATTCATGAGAATTTCTCCAAATAAGGTCGAATTGGGAAGGGGTGACGCCATCCTTCGCTAAGCTGGGCGCTCGCTTAATTGGAGTACCGAGGCGTCTAGCAGAACGTGCGCCTTCGGACTTCCGTATACAAGGGCAATGTTGGAATTCTCTTCCACCGCTCTCGAGCATGATCGGGAACCATAGAGTAACGCGACGAAATTCCGCGGTGATAACGCGAGGCGCTTGGAGGTTTTATGAGCCTGATATCCACATTTTGTCGCAAATCCCGTTGGCTTTTGAGAGTCTCTCTATGCCCGCGCAACCATGCGGCCCGCCGGTGTCGCCATTAATCCGCCCATCAGCGATTGAATCAGTCCTAACTCGGTCAACCGTGCTTGGTGTGCTTTGGGGATGGTCCGGCTCATGAAACCGCTCGCCACCAGGCAGAGCGAGGTGAACTCGGCGGCGGTGAGGTCATCGGCGCTTGGCAGCCGGTTCATCATTCTTCACGAGGGGTCACGGCCGGACGGCATTTCTGCCGCCCGGCCTGACCGGCGCGCGCCTTTACCCAAATCACGCATACGCGGCGCAAGGGGCGCCAGCAGGCGTGAGGGCACTCAGCTGCACCAGAATGTCATCCATTGCTCCGGCGGGCCGCACGGCTTTGCTGCGCGCGATTTTCTCGCAACCGGAGAGCTTATTTATCAGCGCGGTCCTGCCGCGTGCAACGCGGCTTTTCACCGTGCCGACTGGGACATCGCAGATCGCCGCGGCATCTTCATAGGAAAGACCACCGGCCGCCACCAGAACCAGCGCTTCGCGCTGATGATCCGGCAATTCGCGCATGGCATGGACGGTATCAGAAAGCTCCAGCGACCAGAGCTGGAGGTTGGGCGGCGCGGCGATGCGCGCTGCTTTTGCTTCATCCCAGTGCGACTGACGCCAGGTCGGCGTCTCTGCGAATAATATTCGTTGCGCAGAATGGTGAAGAGCCAGGCTTTGAGATTGGAGCCGCGTTGAAACCGCTCTCGCGACCGCCAAGCCCTGGCAAGTGCTTCCTGCGCCAGGTCCTCGCCCAAGGTGGGCTGTCGACACAGGGACCGGGCAAATGCGCGCAAATGCGGAATGAGCGCAATGATATCGCGCTGGAATTGATCGGTGGCGGAAAGGGAATTGGACTTTTCAGGTTTCATGGCGCCGCTCCTGACGGATGATCGTGCGCGCGCGTGTCGCGCGAGAAACCGCGGGAAAACGGATAGCCGCCCTCCCATGTCGTAATCAGCTTTTGGTCGCTACGGCCGGTACGGGCTTTTCGACATTGGCGGGCCCCTGTTCCGATTTCTTCTCGACCGGAGCGATGCCGTCCTTCGGGGTCGCATTGGAGACGGCAGGCGTGGTCGACGCGGGGGTCTGGGTATTCATGAGGATGGGCCTTTCTTTCGACGGCATATATCCGCCGTCGATGGAGAAGTAGCTATGAAGCGCTGGGATACAAGTAAAAATCCGGTTTCGGCAAAACATAATCGCCGCGAATACTGTGACATTATTAGCGGCTATATCGGTATGTGGATGTTATCGTTGCCGAATATTTTTATTCTGCTTTTGTACTACCAAAACCAGAAGAAAATATATTGCGGATTTGCGCGCAAATAGAGAGCAAAGCGCGCTTCTGAGGCGTATAAGAGTAACAGTGAGTCCTTTTTGACGAGCCATGCGCCGTCATCCGGTATTCGCGCCGCTTTCGAAAAACCAAGCAGCTTTCCCGCGCCGGATGCCGATGCGGCATCGCGCGCAATCGAGCAATGAGGAAATTTAAAGATGAAGCCAGCAATCCAGCCAGGTTCCTTGGGCAGAGAAATCGCCGCCGCCTGGGCAAACGAAGACGGCGTTTGTATTCCCGATTTCCTCGCGGATGCTGCGCGCGATCCTAGTCATGACGCCGACCATATTCTGCCGCGCTTAGGTTTGAGCGTGGCCGTGCACTGGAAACAACTCCCCCGTCAGGTTCAAAAAGTGATCTTCGACGATCTGGGTGCCGAAATAACGCCCACGGAAGCGCGTGATTTGAAGCAAAAAGTTGCAAGGTTCCTGCATGACAAAAGCCGCGATCCCAGGCCGTTCTGTCAGGTGAGGCCCTGGCCGCTGGGAACGATGACGTTTTGAAACACGTGCTGCCAAGGAATCGGAGAGGAAGGCTATGAGCGATTTTTATGTTCGGTTCGGACGGCGGGTGCCTATCCCGCCCACCATCCAGGCCCTAGACGAAATATCTCCGGATTATCGCGCGAGGCTTGTTCGGGAGCATCGCGACCGGGTTCTGCCGCCGCGCGCGCAGACGATCCTGCCCGATCTGATGCGTGGTTCCCTTCAACCTGCCGGGACCTCTCTGAAGGATGCAGCTCAATGAAAAATTTAGAAGCCGCGAATTCCACTCGCATCTTGGGAAATCATTCTGGTGATTCCGCGACCGTTCTTCCGGCACCGTCGGACGCTGTTTTGCAGCTTGCGCGCAAAGGCCGCATTCGCGGCACCATCCATATGCCGCGAACATGACTCCTAAAACCTACCCGGGAAGGTGAAGCGATGATTCATTTCGAGCTGAGACGCGGCGAGGTCGTGGTCCTCGGAGTAACGCTGACCGTTGCCATTCTATGGGTCGCCTGGTTCTTGGAGATTCCGGGTCTCTCGCCATTTTAAGTCGGAACACCTCTGATGCAGCCATAGTCCGCAACGCCAAGACTGCGCGGTTGCGGGCGCTGCGCTTGGAAAAGGAACAAGCTGACCGTGATTCCCTGGTATCGGATAAGGCATTGCCTACCAAAGGCGGATGCTAACGACGGTCCCGCCGCGGAAACTCTTCACCCATTGTATGAATCGCTGTTGCTAACGTAACAACCACATAACTGAATTGAGGATTTCATTGCAGATCATCGTTCGCGACAACAACATCGACCAGGCCCTCAAAGCGCTCAAAAAGAAAATGCAGCGCGAAGGTATTTTTCGCGAAATGAAACTGCGTGGCGCATATGAAAAGCCGTCAGAAAAGCGTACGCGCGAACGCGCCGAAGCTGTGCGCAGGCACCGCAAGCTGCTGCGCAAGCGCATGCAGCGTGATGGCCTTCTACCGCGTCCGAAGCGCCGATAGAACAGCACATTGTTGCCGCCAAAAAAGGATGAGTGAGTTAAAAGATCAAGTTTGCTCCAACCGGCGGTCCCGGCCGGTGAGTAGATTGTCAAGCCTAATCAACGAATGAAAAGAGAAAACGAATGAGATGGTTCATTCCTCCCATTGTGGTGCCGATCTTTTTGCTGTTTTTGGTTATTGGATACGGATTGTATCTGCACGCTTGATAAGAGTGCATCGACACGAAAAACTTATCTGGATCAAGTCAAAAAGTTATGACCGAGCGGGATGATGAACTGCTACTTTATGAAAGATGGCCGCATCTCTTCGGTCGAATTGCTGATTAGAGAAGCTGACGACGACGTTGTTAGAGAAGCAACAGAATTGTTCGAGTCCAGAGGACAGCAGCGAAAGGCTGACGGCTTTGAGGTTTGGGCGGGGACACGTTTTGTCTATCGTCATGCGTCAGAGGAAACCAAATCTCTGGTGGATCGGCTTTGCCCGCCTCCACGAGGCTAGTAGGCAGCCCAGCGATTCCTATATTCCGCTCCGCCAAGTTAATTACGACGCCTGCATGCGCCTCAGAAGCGTTCTGAGCCGCATTCCGGCCAATAGGTCGAAACTTACGAGGGGCTCTCGATCGAGGACGCGATCACGGCCGCCGAAGCCGAGGGGGCAGACGGCCTGTCAGGGGCCACCCAAAAGCCTATCTCGCAACCTTCCAATGCATCATGGAGCTCGGGCTCCGAAAGGGCATTATCTCGACCAATCCCGGAGGTCCACTGGGATTTAAGTATCGCGGGGCAACAATAGATTCTTTCGGTTCCGCTGACGACGCCACTCCAGCCGATTCCGCTCTTTATGAATGTGTCTGCGGATTTAGTAGGCCATTAGTAGTGCGGGACCTTCAAAATTCGTCGGGTATCTTAAAGCTCCGCCCTAACGCATATGGCGGTCACAACCGCGCCATATTTGCGTTTAGAAGTTCGGCGTCCTCTTCACCTTGAGCGGTGAACAGAAGCGTCAGATTGCGGGACGCTACAGCACCCTCACATTCGATGGGCTGCACCTTCATCTGTGGCCCCTGATCGCTGAACGGATGCCCGCAAATGCAATGATCACGCTTCCATCGCCTGCATAAGCGCTGAAATCTTGATGGTCGCGAAATTCGAAAATGTATCGGAGACGGCATACGGCAGCACGATCTGGTCGTTGTGCCGCATAGCCCCGCAAGTGTAGACGACATTGGGGACGTATCCCTCGCGCAGCGAGGGTTCGGGCTGAATCAGGGGCTCATGCGACCGGGCCAAGACCTTTGAAGGGTCAGTTTTATCCAGAAGCACTGCGCCGATAGAATATCTACGGACTGCTCCGACCCCGTGCGTAAGCAGCAGCCAACCACTGTCGAGTTCAATCGGTGACCCGCAATTACCGATCTGCACAAACTCCCAGGGAAACTGGGGTTTCAGGATCGGAACGCCCCCATCCCAGTGATATAGGTCGTCCGAATATATAAGGTATAGATTCTCGTTATCCTGTCTGGCGATCATGGCGTACTTGCCGTCGATCTTGCGTGGAAACAGGGCCATACCCTTATTTCGTGCTGCAGATCCGGTAAGGGGCGACATCCGGAAAGACGTGAAGTCGGTTGTCTCAATAAGTTCGGATCTTATCGCGCGACCGCTATAGGCCGTGTAGGTCGCGAAATACTTCTTCCGCTCTCCGTCGAGAAACTCCACGAAGCGCGCATCCTCGATGCCATTGGATTGGGATTCCGTGATGGGAAAAATCACGCGTTCGCTGATATCTTCGTCCTTAAACGTGAGTTCCACGGTGTCGCCGAGCGGGCCGGGGGTGCGGCGGGAGACCTTCGGAACAGATGCGAGGCGCATCGTCGGATCGACTGTGACGCCGCCATCAGCCGCAATGCTTCCTGATCTGAATGTTAGAGACGAAACATGCCCTTCTCCGACCGCGCGCAGGCTGAGAATGAACCTTCGCGCACCCGCTAGTACGCCGGATTGATCGGGATGGGAGACGATGCTGGGATTGAACAACGCAGCGGCCTCAAACGAATATTCATGCAGAAAATATGCTCCGACCAACTGCCGCTGGGTTTTTGTAAAACTTGCGTGCGCAGCGAGCGCTTCTTCCATTTCATTGGCACGCGCCTCGAACGTTTCCAGCAAGTTGCGGTGGCGGCCCTTAAAATTCTCAAGGACGTGGGACAGCTGGTTCTCAGCGGCCTCCGAATCGAGCGCCAGCACCCGATCGACCACATGGTTTGCGCGAGTCTTGTCCGTCGGATTGAGATCACGCGGCTCGGTCGCTGGCTTAAAGGGGCGAACGACCACTCTTCCCGGATCGGGGCGTAGATAAAGCGCTTGGCGATTCAAAAATTTGAATTGAGACAATGCACCCCCGGCAATTGAACAACGGTATTTTTTATGCGCTTACGGCCCTAAATTTTTCGGGTGCCGGTTGACTATCGCTTATACGAGCTAGCTGACGAATCTCGGACAGGCCGAGCAGGTAGGAGACGACGGATTCCCCGCCTTGATTTTCATTCACGCGATCAGGGTGAAGGCCGTCGCGGCACCCGCCCGTTTCCGAATCGACGAGCGGCAAGGATAGATCATTGGCGCCTAGGAACCAGGCAAATGCGCGCAGCGCCCCGGTCTTCCACTTGGCATCTCCGTCGGCACGCCAGGCCGCGAGGCAGGCCGAGATCGCAGCGGCAGCTTCGAGCGGTTGTTGGTCAAACGCAAGGGGCCTTTCGCGCTTCCTCCCAAAGCTTTGCGATCCGATGGGCCTGAAGAGCGCCCCGGATGTCGTTTGCAGTCCCATGAGCCAACGCAACGACCGCGAGCCAGCTTCCACATAACTGGGCGTTCCCGTTGAGACTCCCGTGGCGATCAACGCTTGGCACAGGCGCGCATTGTCGTAAGAAAGACTCTCCTCGAACCACACCCAATCCTCGGTTGTGACATCCGACAAAAGCGCAACCAGCTTGCCTGCGAGAATGTGCTGCAGATTTTCCGCATAATCCGTTGGCGCAGCCGTGGCGCAGAAGGCGTCCAAACCTAGCAATGTGAAGGCCCAGGCGCGCGGTGAGCTAAAACCTTCCGCGGTCGAGAGAGCTTCGGTGAACAAGGCTGCAGCCCATACGCGCCGTGACGGACTCGCATCGCCCAGCGCACACACTCCTAGTGCCCAGAGTGTTCGTCCATGGCTATCTTCTGATCCACTTTCCTCAAGCCAATTCCGCGCAAAGCTCATGAAGTTGCGAAATCTGCCGTTTTGCGGGTTCCATGCGTGTTGGACGAATGCGGCCAGCCGCGCCGTGAGGGCCTCGGGCAGGCCGGGCACGCCGAAATTGCTGAGCGTAGAGGCAAGGAGTAATGCGCGGGCATTGTCGTCCACGCAATAACCGTGGGAACGATCGGGCACGGAATGGATCGCGTGCTGAAACAGCCCGGTATCGTCCGACATCGATAGAAGGTGACTGAATTTCATCTCCGGTGGAGGACGGCCCTCGCGCCCGACATCATTTTGAACAGTGTCTGGGGCTATCTTCAGCGGATGGATGCGGCGGGCGCCTTCGAAAACCGCAAGGTAATGCTCTGCGGTTTTCTCCCACGTCATTGACCGGCTGCTGGAATAAGCGCGTTCCCGCAAAGACTGACGCAACGCACCGTTGGTGAGCAAACGTGCTATCTCGATACCGATAGACTTGGAATCGCCGAACGGCACCAAGATGCCTCGTCCATCGGCCAGCAATTCGCGGGCATGCCAATAGGGTGTCGAAACGACTGGCTTTCCGAGGCCAAAGCTGTAGGCGAGTGTCCCCGATGTCATCTGTGCCTGGTTGAGATAAGGCGTTACGTAGACGTCGCACATCGAAATGTAATCGAGCAGAGTCGCCCGATCGACAAATTGATCGAGAAAGACCACGTGATCTTCAACGCCAAGCGCTCGAACCCGCGCCAACAAACTATCGCGGTATGCCTCGCCCTGCTGCAGGACAAGATTGGGGTGCGTCGCGCCAAGCACGACATACATCGCGTCACCCTGACTCTCCAGAATTGACGGCATGGCATCGATCATGAATTCGATGCCTTTGTTCGGAGACAGAAGGCCAAACGTCAAAATAACCGGCTTTCCGCTGAAGCCGAACTTGGCTTTCGCCCGGTCAGGCTCCATGAATGCGAAATCTGGAATGCCGTGTGCGATGACTTCGATCTTTTCCGGCGGCAATTGATATAGGGCCTGAAGCAACTCACGCCCTTTCTCCGCCATGACGATGACTTTTGACGATAAGCCGACAATTTCGTCCGTGGCGCGTCGCTGAGCCGGTGTCGGCTCTGAAAGAACGGTGTGCAAAGTCGTGATGATCGGCGCAGTCAGCCGGGACAGCAATGCTATGACATGGCTACCAGCCTCGCCTCCAAAAATGCCGAACTCATGCTGCAGGGACACGACTTCGAACCGGCCCGCATTCAGATATTCGGCTGCACGAGCATAATCCTTCTGGTGGCTTTCGTTGACTTCAAAACCCACAGTCGATGGATAGCCATAGGCACGATCATGATCGGTCATTGCCACAATCGCTGTTTCCATATTGGCGCGCGACGCCGAGATGGCTTGCTGTAAATCCGTTGTGAAGGTAGCAATTCCACAACGGCGCGGGAGCGAATTCCCGATAAAGGCTATTCTGTGTAATCGGGTCAATGTCGCTCCATTTCGGGACTGCTATTCGAATCCTTCTGGCAGGCGTCCGGCTTTGAAGAAGATGACGGGCTGATCATCATAGTCGCCCAATTCTGCGTCGCCGGATGTTGAAAACGCCACGACGCCAAGCTTTGCAGGCGCCATGCGCTCTGCCATACGTCGTGCTGCTTCAGCTGATTTACAAGGGATCGGTCGGTCCGCTTTCAGCGAAACACCTTTGCCCGCCACAAAGCCCTGCACGAGATATGTCGTCTGTCGGGCCATAAATCAGCAATCGCTTCCTTGGGAACGCGGCGGCGGACACCGAGACGCGCCGCTGCCCTTCCGCATTGACGGACGCCAGATTCAAATATTCGCTAAGTTAAGTTCCACGACGGGCGGCTATCTCTGACGTCGCCGGTGCGTGACTTTTGCTGGACACTGCATGCGCCTCTTAGGTTGGGAAAGCAACGCGTGCATGGTAATGGTGGCCCATGACAGAAAAGACCCGTAATATCGGTTCGACATATAACTCAGTCGAAACAAGAGCTTTCGCGATTGATCAGCGCAATATGTGGCCCGAAGGCGAACTTAAATTAGGCTCTCGGCGCCAATTCAATGATGAGCGACCATCTCCATTGGATTTTGACAGTGATCTGAAGCCCTTCGAGCAGAGTACCAGATCCGATAAACTGGAGCGGCGACGGAATCCGGAAAGGGCCATTTTAAAAGAGCTAATCAACGTCTTACAGCCGCATGCGCAGGGACTCCGGAAATGGTCAGTGATGCGTGCAATCCGCATGCATCGTAACCGCGTATCGCAGGAGATTCCTCAAAAATTGGAGGAGCAGGTCGAGCGCACTTTCCGGCGATTTTGTGCGGATGCCTCCGAAGCGGATAACAGGGCTTGTCCCGCTGAAAATGCACCTTTTTATCGCGCGCAGGGTAAAGCTGGCGAGGTCTGGGCTGTGCTTCCTGATCGAGTCGCAGCATTATTGGGTCCTGAGAACTCAGAACTCGGCCTTCTCTAAGGTCCTAACAATCTAGCAGCTAATGGTTGAATTGCCCGCCGATTGCGCGGCGGCATGGCTGCGGTCATCGTTCGCCGGTAAGAATGGCGCGAAATAACTCCTTACATTAGCCGGACGAGCTTCTTAGGACCGAGAATTTGAGATTCACATGATCCCTTGGGTCCATCTCGATACCGCAACTGTGCCTGGGGGAAGGGACACTCTCAAGCTAATGCAGCGGGGCAGCGAGTTCTCGATCACGGCAGGCGCTCGCACTCTTATGAACAACCGAACCAGCAGTTCGGAGATGGCGCTTGCCACGCTGGTATGTGCTCGCCTGCACGGTAGGCCAGATTGCGGCGTACTCATCGGCGGATACGGCATGGGGTTCACTTTGCGGGCAGCCTTGCGTGAAGTGGCAGGCGACGCCCGTATTCTGGTTGCCGAGCTGGTCCCGGCCGTCATGGCATGGGCGCGAGGCCCGATGGCCGCACTTACTGCCGGTTGCCTTGGTGATCCGAGGGTAATCGTTCATGAGGGCAATGTCGGTGACGTGATTGCATCCAGGTCGGAAGGATTCGACGCTATTATTTTGGATGTGGATAACGGTCCCGACGGCTTCAGCCGTTATGAGAACAACAGGCTTTATGACGCCCAGGGCCTTGTCGCCGCGCGTAAAGCCCTTCGGCCGAATGGCATACTGGCCGTTTGGTCAGCGGCGCCGGATTATGCCTTCACTAACCGTCTCGGCACTGCTGGCTTCGCGGTTGAGACGGTAAAGACACGAGCGAATAAGGAACGCGGCGGTTGGCATACAATCTGGATCGCTACAAAGAAGCAAAACACCAGAATTCAGCATTCGCGTTAGCTAGCTACCGCATCGGAAATCAGATTGGATCGTGCAGTCTGTCGCTCTTCGACACCAATGGTCGTTGCCCAAACAGACGTGGCGCACCGTTAAATCGGGGTATGCGGGTTGAAGTCCTCGCTATTTGGGAACGTTGCGTCCATGATCCCAATAGTTCGGTGCCCCGATTGAAGCTCCGTTTCACCTACACGGATTGGATCCCAAATGGCCTCTCGCAGAAATAACGCTAGAAAGAAGGATAAAAGGCGCAGGCATGCGAAATCTCGGAAGGCCGCCGCAGAGGTAGCAGCTTCAAACGATCAAGGGGGCAGTCCGTCCACTAAGCGACGGACAACCGCGCCCCGTTAGAGCGGCCAGATCGCGGCTTTAGTCACCGCGAAATCCCCGCCAACCCCCAACGGGCTTCGGTTTGTGGTGGACCTCCAACATCCTATTTCAAAACTGCAATTTAGCTAATGGGAGGAATGGTCTTGAAATATATGCTCACTTGGACCGAGCGTCCGCAGGGTTCACCAATCGAATACGAGAATGCGCAGAAGCGGATTCTCGACGTATTCACGAAATGGAAGGCACCCAAGAACTTCAAGATCGAGTTATTCGTAATCCGTGTGGGCGATTGGGGCGGGTATATGTTGCTCGACTGCGACGACCCGACCGCGGTTCACAAGTTTTGCTCAATGCTTCCGGCGTTCATATTCGAAGCAAGGCCGGTCATTCCGATTGATGACGCGGTTCGGGTTGAACTTGAAGCGATTGCTTTCCGTGACGGACTTAAGCCAAAGCGGTAGTTAGACGCTGAGGCCTGGTTAACGGGGTCGATTGGAAGGCCATGTTAATTAGCAGGCCGGAAGCGCGCCCGTCCGCCCTCGCCCATATAAATTGCGATGCCAAGCGCTTCCTCAAATTCGGCGCGGGGCGCACCTAGCTTTATCAGGGCTTCAGTATGGAATCCGATGCATCCGTCGCATCGGGTCGCAACACCAACCGCCAGGACCTACACTTTCATCCCGTTCCTATGCTACACTTCAACGATTCGGCGTTCGCTAAGCCATTGATCTGCAATTGTTGTCGGCCTCCAGTACGAGCCTCACGCAGGCGGCACCATTTCCAAAGCGCCCGGATATTTCGGAGCGGATTTCCCAACTATATCCGCGTGAAGTGCCGCCATCAGGGGTCTTACCTCGTCCCCTTCAAATGCTGCCGCAATCGTCCGCATTAACTCCGTGCCGGTAATCATTAAGCCCCCCACCGCGCGGAGCCGGTGTGCCTAGAGCCTTACCGAGACCGTCCCCCCATCTCGAATTTCGACGCGTTGCATAATTGCCATGTCGGGGCCGGATGCCGGAGCAACTGGCTTGGCCACCGTGATCGCAAACCACGTTCCGTTTGGAAGCCCCTCGAACGAGAAATCGCCTGCGCTGTTGCAGTCGGCGTGTTTGACAAATGCTGAATAATCCCCGGTTCGTCCTGTTGGAGTGCGGGCGCGCGCTTCCGCGGCGGGCAGCACCGCGTGGCTCGAGGATTTGTAAAGAATTTCCATACGCTGTCGGGTCCAGGGTGTCTCCGGCGTGAGCACAACGCCAGAGCTCGTGCAGGAGTAGGCCTTGCCGCCCGAGCGGTACACGAGCCGTCCGTCCACCCGCCCGCGCCCGGATGCGCTGGACCAAGTGAAATCCGCGGTGCGAAACGCAGCGGGCGCCTGCGAAGACGGCTTTTCGGTCGTGGCGCAAGCCGAGACGAGCAGCAGGGCGGATACGGACAAGGCGAGGCGACGGATCATGGCTACCCCCGTATTTTACGATCACGTACAGTTCAAAATCAGGGCAATAATAACGGCAATTTGAACGACGGTCTCGGGTGATTTTGCAGCCTGTCAACGCGCCGCCTAACATAAGCCTTTTCCTACCGCTTGATTGGCGTAATCTCTCTCGAAAAAGCGTCTTGCTAGCGGCGCGCCAGGGGCCGGATAGAAAAAGGCGGGGGCAACATTCGCGTATGACGTCTTTCCAGTTCGCGTTTGCGGGCCACAATCGACCCCATGACCTTGGCCACGTTGAACAGGTGAGTGAAGACCTTGACGCGGCATTTGGTCTGCTCAAACGCGCAGGCGTCAATCAGGCACGCCTGTTGAGCGGTTTGGCGCCGGGCGCAGATGCCCTTGCTACAGCTGCCTGGCAGCGGGCGGGCCTCGGGACCATCCACGCCGTGTTCCCGTTCCTGGAGGACGATGCCGGCTCGCCTCTTGGCGCGGGAGGCATGGCCCGGTCAGCCACTTGGCTCGATGGGCGTTCGACAGAAGCCGGCGGACGTAGCGCTCATCTGAAGCAGGCCCGCCTTATCGTGGAAAGAGCCGACCTGCTCGTAGCGGTTTGGACCGGCGCGCCCGCGCGCGGTGCGGGAGGGACGGCCGATTCGGTGCGCTGTGCGTTAGAAATGGGACTGGCGGTGTTATGGGTGAATCCTTTAGAGCCTGGCCGGCTGCGCCTGATCCGACCGGAAAAGCTGCCCTTCGACTTCGACTTTCCCGAATTCCAGGAAGGCCTTCAGGCTGGTCACTTCTCGCATGTTGAACTCGCGAATGTAGAGAATCTGCGCGCTGTGTTGAACCTCGACGCCGAGCCCATCTCACGGGATGACGGCGAGGATGATGAGGAGCCGACCGATGAGACGGGAAGCAAGGTTGACGACTGGTTGCACGGCTGGCTCTGGAAGACCTATGGAATGTTCCGCCACGTTGCCGGCGGCAGAGTGAGCGGGATCGCCGCATCGCCGCCCATTCCGCCAGATCTCTCTGCTCAGCCCGGATTCCAGCTGCTGAACCACGCCTATCTCAAAGCTGACCACAGCGCGAACCGGTTGGCCGCAGTGCACCGGTCCCAGCAGATTCTCCTGGTGCTGATGATGGTTACGGCGGCCATCGTGGCTTCGGCGCCGGCTTTATTGCCGGATCTGAAGATTGCGACGGCGACTATCGAATTGTGGCTCTCTCTCATGGCTCTTTGGGTGTGGTCTCGCGCCGCGCGCGCACGCCAAAACGAACGATGGAGCGAAGAGCGCCACCTGGCGGAGCGGTTGCGCCTCGAGCGAGCAGGCTGGGCGCTGGGCATAAGCCTGCTCGGCGCCCGCACCAGGATGGACGCGCATAGCGATGGCGAACTTGCGCGCGACGTCCTGCGCGATGCGGGCCTCCCGCATGGCAAATTTGATGGGTCGCGCGTGGCGCGTTGGGGTGGTTGGGCCATGAGTGAATTGGTGGCTGGCCAAGTGGCATATCATCGTGCCACCAGCAGAAGGGACGGCAAGATCGCCCACCGCATACATCACGCGGAGAATTTGAGCTTTGTCTTGCTGCTGCTTATCCTCAGCACGTTCCTTGTGCTCAGACTTGCAGTGGGCATGATGGGGGTCGATTTGCCCCATTGGGTCAGTGCGATTGTTACGATGGCCGGCACCGTCATACCGTCTGTTGCCGCTGCCACGATGGCGCTAGAAGCCAAGCTCGAGTTCAAAGAGCAAAGCGAACGAAGCGAGCGCATCGCGGAACGCTTGGACGATCTGGCGATGCAGCTTGGGCCGGAGCCATCCTTTGACAAACTGCAAAGCGCTGCCCGCGCCGCAATACAGTGGCACATGTCCGAGGAAAGCCATTGGCGGGAGGGTGCCAGCCGGCGGCGTCTTTTCCGCCCATAAGGCTTTGACGCAACTGGCCTTATTATTCTGTGGCTGGTGCTCTGACACCGAACTGTAGTGATCTTGCCACAACAGCCTCTAGCCTGTTAATAAAGCCCTAATATCTTATCGGGGCGTTAAGATATCTCATGAGCACGGACATTTTCATCAGCTTCGCGTCGCAAGACCGCAAAGTTGCTTCCACATTGTGCACGTCGCTTGAAAACCGCGGATTCAATTGCTGGATCGCGACCCGCGACATCCTTCCCGGCGAAAACTTTCAAACTTCGATCGTCCAGGCCATACGGCGCGCGAAAATCATGTTGCTGGTATTTACCGCAAACTCGAATAACTCCCAGGAAATGACCAAAGAGCTTGCAATCGCAAGCCAACAAAAATTGATCGTCATCCCGTTGCGCGTCGAGGATGTCGCCCCCAGCGACGCCTTCGCTTATGAATTCGCCACTCGCCAATGGATTGATCTGTTCGCCGACTGGGAGTTTGCCCTCGATCAGTTGTGTCAACGGATCGGCAACGCCATATCATATCAGGGCGCGCGATCGCCGGCCGAGGCCAAGATTGACGAATCCGCACCGCAGGCCGCCCCCGAGACCACGGAGGAACAGAAATCGACGCCTGCCCCGGGCTGGGCAGCGCGCGCCCAATACATTGACACGTCAACCGAAGCCTCGTTGGACGAACCGTCGCGGCGGCCAAAGACGTGGCGGTGGGTTGCTGCGTTCGCCGCAGCCGTTGTGGCAATAATTGCAGTGGGCCTGACCATTCCAGCCATGCTGAAATCGAAACCTCCGGGCGGGGAAACTCCGCCCATGGCTATCGTCAAATTGCAGCAGGCCGCGCCGCCCTTAGCGCCAGCGACCATGCAAGCTGCACAGCCTGTGAAAGCGGTGGACCAGCTTGCTACTATCGAAGCGAAGCCTGATACAATTGCGGGGCAGAAAACTCGCGCGTCGGCAAGACGCGCCGCCCGTGAGATTCCGTACTAATCAAACCTCGTCGACTGCAATGGCGGACGATGTCCCATCCCAATGATGGGGTTGCGTGTTCGTGCCGCCCGCGCGGCACGAATTTCCCCGATATCAAGTCTGATAAGCCGCCGGTTTCACCTTGGCCGCCGCGCTCTTGGCGCGGTTGCGCGCTTCGTCGGTGTCGGCCGCGCGCGCCAAGGCCACGCCCATGCGGCGCTTCACGAAGGATTGCGGTTTGCCGAACAGCCTGAGATCGCTTTCGGGAACGCGCAGCGCTTCTTCCACGCCATCGAATGTCATCGCGCCGGCCTCCGCGCCGCCATAGATCACCGCAGAAGCGCCCGGCGATTTTAATTCCGTGGAGACCGGCAGGCCCAGAATGGCGCGGGCGTGAAGCGCGAATTCGCTCTGGTATTGCGTCACCAGGGTGACGAGGCCGGTGTCATGCGGCCGGGGCGAGACTTCCGAGAACCAGACTTCGTCACCTTTCACGAAAAGCTCCACACCGAAAATGCCAAGCCCACCCAATGCGCCGGTCACGGCGGCGGCCATCTCGCGCGCCTTGGTTTGGGCCTTATCGCTCATCGGTTGGGGCTGCCAGGACTCCACGTAATCGCCGTCTTTCTGCACATGGCCGATGGGCTCGCAGAAGAAAGTGCCGTCCTTGGCGCGCACGGTAAGCTGAGTGATCTCGAAATCGAACTTGATCTCGCCTTCCAGGATGACGCGCGCCTCGCGCACCCGCCCGGCCGACAACGCCTTCTCCCACGCCGGCGCCAGGTCGGCGGCCGACATCAGGCGCGACTGGCCCTTGCCGGACGACGACATCACCGGCTTCACGAAACAGGGAAAGCCGATCCGCGCGGCGGCGGCTTCCAACTCCTTGAGCGAGGACGCAAAGGCATAAGCCGATGTCGGGAGCTTCAGCTCCTCCGCTGCCAGCACGCGGATGCGCTCCCGGTTCATGGTGATATGCGCGGCGCGCGCCGTGGGGATCACGGTGGCAAGGCCGTCGGCTTCGATCCGCACCAGTTCGTCGGTGGCGAGGGCCTCGATCTCCGGCACCACCAGATGCGGCCGCTCTTTTTCCACCACGGCGCGCAGTGCTTTGGCGTCGGTCATGTCGATCACATGGGCGCGGTGCGCCACCTGGGCGGCGGGGGCGCCTGCATAGCGGTCCACCGCGATGGTCTCCACCCCCAGGCGCTGCAATTCGATAACCACTTCCTTTCCCAATTCGCCGGAGCCCAAGAGCATCACCTTGACGGCGGCGGGCGAGAGCGGCGTGCCGAATTTCATGTCGTTATTCCTCCAACGCGCTCACATTTTGGGCACGGGTGCTGATGCGGCGCGCGATTGTCGCTAGCTCATAATATTTGTAAGCTGGCCGCAATCGCTATCGCGTTCGCCCTTCCTGGGACGGCGGCGAAATCTGTGAGTCTTCCGCCGCTGACATGCGGCATCATCGGACCAATCGGGGGCAGTGATGAACATGAAGCAAAGCCGCAGGCGCTTTCTGGAATCGGTTGGCTTTGGCGGCGCCGCGTTGCTAGGGTCGTCCTGGGCGGCGCGGGCGGCATCGGATGACGCCAGGCCCGATCTGATCGTCATCAATGCCAAAGTGACGACCATGGATTCCGCCATGCCGTCGGCGGAGGCCTTTGCGGTCAAAGCCGGCCGCTTCCAGGCGGTGGGTGCAACCGCGGACATGAAATCCTTGGCCGGGCCCAAGACGCGCACCGATGACGCCAAGGGTATGATGGTCACGCCCGGCTTCAATGACACCCACAATCATGGCGGCGGCGATCTGCTGCTTTACGAAGTGCTGGTGGGCAATCCTTATGTGGTGGAGTTCGTCACCATCCAGAGCATCATCGATAAGCTGAAGGCGCGCGCCGCCAAAACGCAGCCGGGCACCTGGGTCACCGGCTATTATTACGATGATACCAAGGTGAAGGAAGGCCGCCCCCTCAACAACAAGGACCTGGACAAGGTTTCGACCGAACATCCCGTGGTGGTGATCCACCGTGGCGGCCACACCTCTTTCTACAATAGCAAGGCCATGGCGATGGCGGGCCTGACCAAGAACACGCCCGCGCGCTTCGGTGGCACCTTCGACAAGGACGCCAGCGGCGAACTGAACGGCCGCGTCACGGATAATGCCCGCGACATTTTCAACGGCGTCGGCAAGCAGGTCACCTACAGTCCCGCCGAAACCGAACGCCGCAAGGTCAGCGGCGTGGAATTCATGTCCAAGAAATTCGTCGAGTATGGCTTAACCAGCGTCTGCCATGACGAAGACGTGCTGTGGGCCATGCAGATCGCACGTGGGAAGGGCAATCTGCTCCACCGCGTCAGCTACGAACCCGAGCGCGATCTGGTCGAAGCCATGATCAAGAATGGCATCCGCACCGATTTCGGCGATGAGTGGTTGAAACTCGGCGCCACCTCCGAGCATGTGGTGGACGGCTCCTTCTCCGAGCGCACCGCCGCCATCAGCCGGCCCTATCTTGGCATCACGCCGCCCTATAAGGGCAATGTCACTGAGCATCAGAAAGACACCAATGCATGGGCGGAACGTCTGCATCGCGCCGGTATCCGGCTCAACTGCCATGCCAATGGCGATGTGGCGATCGATCAGGTGCTGACAGCTTATGAAGGCGCGCTGAAGGTTTTCCCCGTACCCAACAGCCGGCCCAAGATCACGCATTGTACATTTGTGAATCCGGATCTCATTCGCCGGATCAAGGCGATGGACGGCGTGCCGTCATTGTTCAGCTCCTACGCCTATTACAATTCCGACAAATTCCACTTCTATGGCGAGGATTATATGAAATACGCCATGGCCTATAAGAGTTTCGAGGATGCGGGAGTGCATGCTTCGACGGGTTCGGATTTCGGCACACCGGGCCCCTTCGCGCCCTTGATGTCCATGCAAGGCATGATCACGCGCAAAGGCTTCAATGGCGAAATTTGGGGGGCGATGCAGAAGCTCACGGTGGATCAAGCGATTCGCGCCGCGAGTTATAATGGCGCTTACAATACGCGCGAGGAGAATATCAAAGGCTCGATCGCGGCGGGCAAGCTGGCGGACTATGTCGTCCTGGCGGACGACCTGCACAAGATCGATCCGGAGAAGATCAAGGACGTGAAGATCGTTCAGACTGTGGTGGGCGGCGTAACCCGCTATCAGGCCTGACTGCGCGATCCATCTGTAACCGCTTTCCGCTTGTGTCGAATTGCTGAAGCAAATCGATGCCATGCGGGAGAGGTCTGTGGACGACGATGCTATTGTGATTGCCGATACGGCGGGCATAATTCGATTCTGGAGCACAGGTGCGGAAAAGCTTTTCGGCCACACCGCAGCCACAGCCCTTGGTCAATCGCTGGATTTGATCGTCCCTACTGAATATCGCGAAGCGCATTGGAGAGGATTTCAGCGCGCCATCGCATCCGGCAGCGCTGAGGCAGAGGGGCAGGCCAGCACTTTTCCCGCGCGCATGGCATGCGGGGAGACTGCCACGCTTGCGGGCCGCCTCACTTTGGTGCGCCAGATGCAGGGCAAAGTTATCGCGGCGATGATGGTTTTTCAGTAAGGACTTAAGGCGTGGTCTTCTCAGCCCCGTACGCCGCCAGGAACATATTGACCGCATTGGCTACGGTGGTCTCGATATCCTTGTCGCTGGGCTCGTCGATATTCCAGAGCTTGCGGTGCTGCAGCTCTCCCTTGCACAGCGACATGAAATGGACGGCCATCCCCATCATATAGCCGGGCTTCAGATGGCCATTCTCGGCGGCGCGGCCGAAAAACTCGGCCAGCATTTCTTTGCCCTTTTGCGGACCGGCCAGATAGAAGACGCGCCCCAATTCGGGAAAGCGGCCAGTTTCTGCCGTGATCAAGCGATAAGTAGCGATGCTGTCGTCGCGAAGCATCCAGCGTACCGCCCGCTCACCCAGGGTGGTCAGGGCTTTCTTGAAATCATGCGATTCCAGATCGGCCTCATACAGCATCTCGTGAAAGTCGCGGCAGCGCTCCGCGATCACCGCCGCGAAGAGATCCTCTTTGGAGGAGAAGTAATTGTAGAGCGTGGCTTTCGAGCCCCCGACCTTGGCCGCGATCGAGGACATGGAGGTGGCGGCATAGCCGTCTTCCAGGAAGGCGGCATGGGCGATCTTGAGGATGGTTTCGCGCCGTTCGTCGCGATCGGTTCGAGGTAGTCGGGCGGCGGCAAAGCTCATTTATGACCGTACCGTACAGTTTTCGATTGACGAGATATCCCACAGGGGTGTAGTCAAGTCAACGAAATAATGACCGTACGGTACAGTTATCCATGTCCTCGCGATCCCCTTGGGCTTTGTTCGCGTGCGCGGCAGCGTTGGCGGTGTCAGCCTGTGTCCCAGACCTAGGCCTGATGCCGACGGAGAAACCGCCGTCCGCCTACGCCACGGAAAAAACCTTATCCGCGTCCGCAGCCGACTGGCCCGTGGCGGATTGGTGGACGATCTATGGCGATAACCAGCTCAACGCGTTGATCGCGGAAGGCATCGCCAATGCGCCGGATCTCAAAATGGCGGAGGCGCGTCTGCGCCAGGCGGACGCGGCGGCCCAGCAATCCGGCGCGAATTTGTGGCCCACACTCACGGGCAAGGGCACCGTCTCGGAAACCCGCGCCAGCCTCAATCAAGGCTTTCCGCAGCAATTCCAGTCTTTCCTGCCGCATGGCTGGCACGATGGCGGCCAGATCACCGGCAATCTGAATTACGATCTCGATCTTTTCGGCAAGAACCGCGCCGCTTTCGCCGCGGCCACCTCGGAAGCCGAGGCCGCGCACATCGATCTGGAAGCCTCGCGCCTCACCCTGACCTCGGCCATCGCTTCGGCCTACGCCAATCTGGTGCAGTTGACGGCCGACCGTGCCGCGGCCGCCGATGCCATCAATGTGCGCAAGCAGAGCGAAGATCTGCTGCGTCAGCGCCTGGCGCAGCAATTGGAAAACACGGGCACCGTGTCGGAGGCGCTATCGCGCACCCATGCCGCGGAAGCCGATCTCGATCGCATCGACGGGCAGATTGCACTTGCCAGGAATCAGCTCGCGGCCTTGATCGGCAAGGGTCCGGATCGCGGGCTGGAAATTCCCCTGCCCGCCAACCCCAATATCAAGCCCTTCGGCGTTCCCGCCAATCTGACGGCGGACCTGATTGGGCGCCGGCCCGACATCGTGGCGGCGCGGCTGCGCGCGGCGGCGGCGGCCAACCGTATCGACGTGGCGCATGCCGATTTCTATCCCAATATCAATCTGACCGGATATCTGGGTGTGCAATCGCTGGGCCTTTCGACCTTGCTTCAGCCCGCATCGGAGATCGGTCAGATCGCGCCCGCGCTCACATTGCCGATTTTCGATCATGGCCGCATCGAAGGCGCCTATCGCAGCGCGCGCGCCGAATATGACGAATCCGTCGCGAAGTATGACCAGACGCTCACGGGCGCCTTGCACGAGGTGGCGGACGCGCTGGCCAATCAGCGTGAACTCGCCAACGAACTCGGCCATTCGCGCGCCGCGCTGGCGGCCAGCGAGGATTCCTATCGCGTGGCGCAACAGCGTTATGGCGCAGGCCTCTCCCGCTATCTCGATGTGCTGACTTCGGAAGATACATTGGTGGTCCAGCGCCGCACTGTCGCCGATCTCCAGGCCCGCGCCTTCACCCAGGATGTGGCGCTGGTGCGCGCGCTGGGCGGCGGATTTCACATGAACAATACCAACGTCGCGCAAGTCGCGAAGGAGTAACGCCGTGACCGATCAAGCCGCGACCGCCGGGTCGCTGAGTCAAGCCGGCACCCGCACCAGCAAACGCAGCATGATCTTTATGATCATCTTCGGCGTGGCATTGCTGGTTGCCGTCTCTGTGGGGGCCTATTATCTGCTGGTCGGCCGCTTCTATGTCTCCACCGACGACGCTTATGTGGCCGCCACCACGGCGCAGATCACGCCTCGCATCGACGGCACCATTGCCAGCGTGCCGATACACGACACCATGCATGTCAAGAAAGGCGATGTGCTGGCCACCATCGATCCGTCGGACGCACAGCTTGCGGTGGCGCAGGCGGAAGCCAATCTGAGATTGGCCGAACAGCGGGTGACGCAACAATTCGCCAATGCCGCCGGCGCAGCGGCGATGGTGACGCAGAAAAGGGGCGATCTATCCCGCGCCCAGATCGACTATAAGCGCCGCAACACGCTCGCCACCACGGGCGCGGTCTCCGGCGACGAGATGACGGCAGCGAACAATCAGCTGGAGACGGCGCAAGCGGCGCTGCAGCAGGCCGAGCAACAATGGGCGGCGCAAAAGGCGATGATCGCCAGCGGCGATGTCGCGCATAATCCCGATGTGATGGCCGCCAAGGTGGCGCTGGACCGCGCCCGGCTGGATCTGGAGCGTACCGTGATCCGCGCGCCGGTCGACGGCATCGTGGCGCAGAACACCGCCCAGGTCGGGCAGCGCATTCAAGCAGGTGCGGCGCTGATGACGGTGGCGCCGGTCAATCAGGCCTATGTCAATGCCAATTTCAAGGAAAGCCAGCTCGAAGGCGTGCACCCCGGCCAGGAAGTGACGCTCACCTCCGACCTTTATGGCTCCGACGTAGTGTTCCACGGCCATGTCGTGGGCCTGGGCGGCGGCACGGGTTCGGCCTTCTCGCTGATCCCGGCGCAGAACGCGACCGGAAACTGGATCAAGGTGGTGCAGCGTCTTCCGGTGCGCGTCGCACTCGATCCCAAGGAATTGGAAGACCATCCGTTGCGCGTGGGTCTGTCCATGATCGCCAAGATCCGTCTTTCGAACTAAGAGGCGCACCATGGCTGCCGATGCAATGAGCACCAGAGCCGGGCCGGCGCCGCTCAGCGGACTGGCCTTTGTCGCGGCGATCGGCGTGCTGGCGATGGCCAATTTCATGGCCGTGCTGGACATGACCATCGTCAATGTCTCGGTCCCCCATATCGCCGGCAGCATGGCGGTGTCGGTCAACGAAGGCACCTGGGCCATCACGTCCTATTCGATCGCGGAAGCCGTGATGGTGCCGTTGACCGGCTGGCTGGCGCAGCGTTTCGGGCCCGTGCGCGTCTTCAGCACGGCGGCGATAGGGTTTGGCGCCTGCTCCTTGTTGTGCGGCCTGTCCGTCAACATGCCCATGCTGGTGACCTTGCGGGTGATGCAGGGTCTGATGGGCGGACCTCTGATGCCCATGTCGCAGACGCTTTTGCTGCGCGTCGCGCCGCCGGAAAAGCGCAACATGGCGCTCGGCATCTGGACCATGACTACCATTCTCGGTCCCATCGCGGGGCCGGTGCTGGGTGGCATCTTCTCCGATAGCTGGGGCTGGCCCTGGGCGTTCTTTATCAATGTCCCTGTCGCGGTGATTTGTTCGACCTTAGCCGTGCGCATGCTCGGCCGGTACGAAACGCCCGTCATGAAGAAACCGATCGATTATGTCGGCTTGGGCCTGCTGATCACCTGGGTCGGGGCGCTGCAGATCGTGTTCGACAATGGCGAGAATTATGACTGGTTCCAGTCCAGCTTCATTGTGATCTTCTCCCTAATAGCCTTTGTCGGCTTCATCTGCTTCCTGGCCTGGGAACTGACCGACGAACATCCCATCGTGGACTTGAGGGTCTTCCGCCATCGCGGTTTCATGATCGCCACGGTTGCGATGTTCTTCGCGTTCAGTTCCTTCATGGGCTCCAATGTCTTGATCCCGCTCTGGCTGCAGACCAACATGGGCTATACGGCCACGACGGCGGGCCAGATGATGGCCTTCAACGGGTTGGTTGCGGTTTGCGTCGCGCCGATCGCCGCCAATCTGATCGGCAAGATCGATCCCCGGCTGATGATGTCCACGGGGCTTGCGATTGTGGCGCTGGATACACTGTGGCGCACGACCTTCACCACCGACATGACGTTCTGGGGGCTGGTTCCGGCGCAAATGCTGCTTGGCTTCGGCATGCCGCTGTTCTTCATTCCCTTGATGAGTATTTCGATGAGTTCGGTCTTGCCGGAAGAGACAGCGTCGGCGGCCGGCCTATTCAACTTTCTGAGAACAACCGCAGGCGCCTTTGCCACCGGCGTGATCGTGTTCGCCTGGCGCGACGCAACGGTGCAGAACCATGCTGAAATCGCGGGCACCTTGAACAACACATCCAGGACGCTGGCGCAACTTCATAGCATGGGGCAAAGCACACAACAGGCGCTGATGTCGGTGGACAATATGGTGCAGACCCAAAGCGTGATGCTGGGCACCAACAATATCTTCGCGGTCGTCGCCGTCATCGTGGCTTGCGTCTCGGCCGGGATCTGGCTGGTACCAAAACCCAAGAAGCTGGCGCGCGCCGGCGGCGGCCATTGAAAAAAAGCAGCGCCGTTTTGCGGCGCTGCTTTTCATCACTTTCATTCCGTTCAGGCGATGCTGGTCTTGTAGAGCGCCAAGAGCCGGCCCCAAGCGCGTTCGGCGTCGGGTTGGTTGTAGATCGGCTTGCCGGCCTGCAGCGGCATGTCCTTGACGCACCAGCCATGCAGCGTGCCGGTATAAACTTCCACTTCGGCTGGAATCTTGGCGGAGGCGAAGGCTGATTTCAGTTTGTCCTTGGCATCGGGTTGCTTCTCATCATCACTGGCGGCGATGGCGATCAGCATGTGCGAGGCTTTCATCTTGGGGATCAAAAGATGCGGGCTGTCGGGCTTGTCGGTGACAAGTCCGCCGCCATGAAAGGTGGCGCCCGCGCCGACGCGATTGGCGACCGCGGCCGCGGTCTTGAACACCAAAGGACCGCCCATGCAATAACCCTGGGTGCCGATCTTCTTGGCCGTGTCCACTTCCTTCTGCTGATCCATCCAGCCGATATAAGCCGTTGCATCACGCTCGATGGCGCCAGACTCATTGATCGGCGTGGTCCAGAGTTTCATCTTCGCCTGGTCCGCGGGCGCGGAGAAGTCGAATTTGCTGGCGTCGGCAATCACCGGCGCTTTCTGGGTGCGATAGAAGGGATTGGGCACCAGCACGGAATAGCCTTCGCCGGCCAACCGCTTGCCGATATCGCGCATGCTGGGGCGCAGGCCGAAAATGTCCGTCCAGACCAAGACACCGGGATGCTTGCCCGTGGTGGGGCGGATAAAGGCGGCGTCGCAGGTGCCGTCCGGCGTCTTAATGGTCACTTCGGATTCCGTCACCGCCATGGCGGCGCTGGCGGCTCCGGTGGTCGCGGCCAAACCCGCCGCAACCGAGAGAGCCGTGAAATCGCGGCGTGATACGCCGTCATTACCCGAATTGTCTTTGTCCATGTTTCCCTCCTGGCTTGAGGGGCGGGAGGTTAACCTATCAATGGGCTGTTCGCCACGCGGGCAATTTCACGGGAACGTCGTAAAGCCCACTTTCAGGTAAGGGGCTGAACTTCCAGAAAGACACCGGGTTCCGGACGTACGGTCATGGTCATGACAGGGTGCGGCTCAGGCCGGCTGGGCCCGAAGCGGAAGCGGCCAATCAAAGTCGCCAGAATGATGCCCGCCTGCATCATGGCGAAATCCGCGCCGACGCAGACGCGCGGCCCCGCGCCAAACGGCAGATATTGATATTTGTCGCGCTTGGGCCCGTTGACGCGATCGAAGCGATCGGGATCGAAGCGCTCCGGCCGTTCCCACAGCAATTCATGCCGATGCAGTGCCCAAATGGGCAGGAACAGAATATCGTTGGGCCGCATGACGCGGCCGCAAAGTTCGTCTTGCTTGAGCACATTGCGCGCGAGAAGTCCTACCGGTGGATAAAGCCGCATGGATTCCTCCAGCACCTGTTCGATGAACGGCATGTGGGCCAAGTCGGCGGCTTCGGCGACGCGACCCTGAAGCTGCGCCGTCACTTTGGCCCGCGCCCGCTCCTGCTGCTCTGGCGAATTGGCCAAGAGATAGAGCGCCCAGGACAGTGCCAGCGCCGTGGTCTCGTGACCCGCAACGATGAAGAACTGCATATTGTGAACCAGGTCTTGCGGGCTCATGCGATGACCGGTTTCAGGATCTTCCGCCGCCAACATGCGGTCCAGAAGATCGTCAGTCCTATCGTTCGCACCCTTTGCTTGCCTGCGGCGCGCTTCGACGGCGGTGGCCACCATGGAATGCATGGTGCGGACCGACGAGCCCGCCAGAAGTTCACCGGGCCGGGGAAACCATTCCGGAAACCCCAGAAAATCCAGCATCGAGGCGCGGCCCGCGGTCTGGAAATACTGTGTGATGGCTTTGGCGAAAGTTTCACTGTCGAAATGTTCGCGCCCCGATAAAGCGACGTCGCAAATCACGTCAAAGGTCGCGGTCAGCATTTCCTTGACCAGCTCGGCGCGACCACCGGCGCGGGCAAGCCGCTCAGCCGCGCGTTCAGCGGTCGCGCTCATGGCGGGCGAAAGCTGCACCACGTTTCGATGCGTGAAGACGGGCGCCACGGCCTGTCGCTGCCATTTCCAGTCGGCGCCGTCGGCATTGAACAAGCTTTCACCGATGGCGGGGCGCAGCATGCGCCGCATGATCTCGGATTTGGGATAATTGGCAAGATTGTCCAGCATCACGCGCTTCATGCCCGCCGGGTCGGCCATCATATGCCAGCGCACCAGAATGTCGCCGGAGACGATGGGTTGGCGATAGGCATAGCTGGGAATGATCTCCAGCACGTTGCGGCGCGCGATAAGCGCGGTTTCTATCCGGCTCAGGCGCCGGCGATGCACCGGCGCGGCGACCGGAATGAAATCACGGTCCGCGCTTTTTGCCGATGAAGACGACAGAGCCATGGCTGTCCTGCTTATTGTGGAAGCTGTTCCGGCCGTATAGCGGGCCATTGCCGCGCAGGCGGGATTTCGGTATCGGCCATCCGGGGCACTGGACGATAGGCATTGGAGATCACCCGCATGGTTTCCGACAGGACTTTGTCGAACATCGCGCCGCTGAGCTTGCCCGACAAATGCAGCACGATTACGCCATGCAGCGCCGCCCAAAGCACACGTGCGATCAGATCGGCATCGCCTTCAAGCGTGCCCATCTCTACCAGCATGTGGACATGGGCGCTCATCAAGGCGCGGGCGCGCCGCTCCTGGATCTCCAGTTCGGGCACGGTTTTGCCCGGCGGCTGCGAGATGTCGAACATCAAGCGGTAATTGGTTTGCTCCTCCAGCGCGAATTGGACATAGGCGCGACCCACCGCCGCGCTCTTGACCACCAGCGAGCCTTCGGTGGCATGCGCGATCTCCAGCTGGTCGGCGAAACGGCGGAAGGCGCGCGCGCGCACCACAGACAGGATTTCGTCGCGGTCCTTGAAATAGCGGTAAGGCATCATGGCGCTGACGCTCAGTTCGCTCGCCAACTCGCGCATGTGAAAGCCGTCCCGACCGCGTTCGACAAACAGGCGGGCGGCCACCTCGCACAGCCTCTCGCGGAATTCGGCCACATCCGCTTCGCTTAAAATCCGGGGCACCGACACGCTCCACGCATGGTTTTCGTTATTTTTGAAGCACGATAAGCGAAGCCGGGCATGCTCGCAAATGCAGCATGGAGAAAGGCTTTTTTTCCCGCAGCAATCGGGCATGATGCCGGCATGGGGGAAACAAATGACAAATAAGAAATCTCGAATCTGCTTGCTGGGCGCGAGTCTCGCGGCGTTGTTCGCCGGCAATGCGCTGGCACAGGCCGGCGGCGACAATGTGGAATGGCCGACCTACGGCGCCGATCTTGCGGGCAGCCATTACCGGCCGCTGGACCAGATCAATGCGTCGAACTTCTCAAAGCTGGAAGTGGCGTGGCGCTTCAAGACCGACAATATCGGCAATCGCCCGGAATATAAGCTGGAAGGCACGCCGCTGGAGGTTGGTGGCGTGGTCTATACCACCGCGGGTTCGCGCCGGGGCGTGATCGCGCTGGATGCGGTGACCGGCGAATTGATCTGGGTCCATGGCGAACATGAAGGGGCGCGCGGCGCCGCCGCCCCCCGGCAATTGTCGGGCCGCGGCCTGTCTTATTGGACGGACGGACGCGACGCGCGGATTCTTTATGTCACGCCGGGCTATCGCCTGGTGGCGCTGGACGCCAAGACTGGCCAGCCTGTCGAAGGCTTCGGCGCGCATGGCATCGTCGATCTGAAGCAGGATTTCGACCAGGAGATCCGCCCCGATCTCACCACCGGCGAAGTTGGGCTTCATGCCACGCCCACGGTGGCAGGCAATATTGTGCTGGTGGGCGCGGCCTTCCGCGAAGGGTTTACGCCGGCGACCTATCGCAACAACAAGGGCTATGTCCGCGCTTATGATGCGCGCACAGGCAAGCGGCTCTGGACCTTTCACACCATTCCGAAGAAAGGCGAGTTCGGTTACGACACCTGGTTCGACGGCTCGGCCGACAATACCGGCAACACCGGCGTGTGGAATCAGATCACCGTCGACCGCGAACTGAATACCGCTTACCTGCCGGTCGAATCGCCCACCGGCGATTTCTATGGCGGTTATCGCCACGGCCCCGACCTGTTCGGCGAAAGCGTGGTGGCGGTCGATCTCGATACCGGCAAACTCAAATGGTATTTCCAGATGGTCCATCATCCCTTGTGGGACATGGATGCTTCCGCTGCGCCCATGCTGATGGACATCATAGTGGGCGGCAAGCCGATCAAGGCGGTGGCGCAGCCTTCCAAGCAAGGCTGGCTCTATGTGCTGGACCGCACCACCGGAAAACCGGTCTGGCCGATGCCGGAGAAGAAAGTCGAAAAGGGCAATGTGCCGGGCGAATGGTATGCGCCCACCCAACCTTTCCCCACCAAGCCCAAGGCTTATTCGCGCAATGGCGTGTCGGCCGACGATTTCATCGACTTCACGCCTGCGCTGAAGGCCAAAGCGCTGGAGAAGGTGAAGAATTTCAAGATGGGGCCGGTGTTCACGCCACCGGTTCTTTCCACTTTGCCGGGACCGCTGGGCACGCTCACGCTGGGCGGCGGCAATGGCGGCACCAACTGGCCCGGCGGATCGTTCAACCCGGAGACGCACACCGCGTTTCTGTTTGCTTGCAATAGCTGCTTCGAACCTATCGGCATGGTGCTGCCGCCGCCCGGCCTCTCCGACATGCGCTACATCGAAGGCTTGGCGGACACCAAGGTCGAGATGGTGGGGACGGGCGGCGCGGGATCCGGCGCCGACACGCCCCTGGTCAAGACTCCGTCGCGTCCGGCCGGCGACGGCAGCGGCGGCAATCGTTGGACCGTCGACGGCATGCCCATCATCAAGCCGCCTTACGCCACCATCACGGCCATTGATCTCAATACCGGCGATTTCAAATGGCAGGTTCCGCATGGCGAAACGCCGGATGTGGTGCGCAACAACCCGGCACTGAAAGGCATGACCATCCCGCGCACCGGCCAGACCACCTACAATATCGGCACGCTGGTGACCAAAAACCTGGTGATCGCGGGCGAAGGTCAATTGACCAACGGCCCCGATCATCCTCGCGGCGCCATGCTGCGCGCTTACGATCAGATGAGTGGCAAGGAAGTGGGTGCGGTCTATATGCCCGCGCCACAATCCGGCTCGCCGATGACCTACATGGTCAATGGCAAGCAATATCTCATTGTCGCGATCAGCGGCGGCAATTATTCCGGCGAATATCTCTGCTTCGCGTTGCCTGATGCTAGCTGAGAGCTAAAGAAGGAAAAGAGCTATGAAGATTGCATTTCGCGGCGCTGTTCTGGCATCGCTGTTTGCGATGGCCGCAACGCCTGTGGCAATGGCCGGCAACGCGCCCAATTCCCAGCCCAATCCCTATCGCACCATTCGCGATTTCTTCAAATTGCCGGCCGGACGCACCATGGGTTCGACCAGTTCGGTGGCGGTCGATCACAAGGGCAATATCTGGGTCGCCGATCGTTGCGGCGCCAATGACTGTGCCGGCTCCAAGCTCGATCCGGTGATGGAATTCGACAAGGACGGTAAGTTCGTCAAGGCCTTCGGCGCGGGCAAGATGCTGTTCCCGCATGGCATCTTCATCGACAAGGACGATCACATCTGGATCGCCGACGGCCATGTCGGCAAGGGCATCGGCGATGACGTGATTGAGTTCGACCAGAACGGCAGGGCGCTGAAGATTCTCGGCAAGCCCGGCGTCTCGGGCAATGGCCCGGACACGTTTCATGAGCCCAACGCGGTTCTGATCGCGCCCAATGGCAATATCTTCGTGGCGGACGGGCATGAACCCGGCCCCGGTCACAATGCCCGCGTGGTCAAGCTCGACCCGAACGGCAAATTCATCCTGCAATGGGGCACGCACGGCGCCGGTCCAGGTCAGTTCGAGATGCCGCATTCGCTGGCGATCGACAGTCAGGGCCATCTGTTTGTGGCGGACCGCGGCAACAATCGCGTGCAGATTTTCGACCAGAACGGCAAATTCATCGCCGCCTGGAGCCAGTTCAGCCGCCCCAGCGGCGTCTATGTGGATGCGAATGACGTGCTTTATGTCACAGACTCCGAATCCATCGACAAGAAAGGCTATGGGTATAATCCTGCGTTCCAGCGCGGCATGCGGGTGGGCAGCGCCAAAACCGGCGAAGTGACCGCCTTTATTCCCGACCCCGATTATCCGCATGGCAATCCCGACACCAGCGCGGGCGAAGGGGTGTGGGCCGACAGCAATGGCGTGATCTATGGTGCGGAAGTCGGGCCCAAGGCCGTCATACGGTATGTGAAGAAGTGAGCGGCTAGCAACTTTCGTTAGATTTGACCGGCGCAGAGAATGGGTTCGATATGAGAAAATTCAACTTCGCCGTCTCAGCTGCGGCGGTGCTTCTGTGCGGCTCTGTGTGGGGCGCCATGGCCGCGGACACGACGCGGCAAACCCTCCTGCACTGGGCGGTGCCTGCGGCCGCCGCGAAATACGGCGCCATCGACGGCAGACATCTTTGGCAATATGTGGTGGACCAATCGGCGATTGCCCGGCGCTATCGCGACAATGGGCATCCGCAATTCTGGGGCCGTTTTGCGGGCACATCGGGCGACGATGAAGATGTGCAATGGCTTTTGGGCAAATATCGCCAGATCGGTCTGACCGATGTGCACGCCCAGACGGTCAATTTCTTCCAGCCGCAATGGTCGGTCCAATCCTGGACGGTCTCAGTGGCGGCGGGGGACAAGACAATACCGATTTTATCGGCGCAGCCCGCTTATGGCAGCGTCGCGACCGATGGAAAAGAGCTGGACCTGGAAGTCGCCTATGTCGGTCTTGGCAGTGAGGCGGATTTCGCGGGCCGCGATGTTCGCGGCAAAGCGGTGCTGCTGGTCAAATCGCCCCCGAGCTATCAAGCGGGTCCGGCGGATCTGCTGAAGCGCGCGGAAGACCATGGCGCGGCTGCGATCCTTTCCACCGATCAGCGCGGCGGCAATCACAATGTGCAATCCTATCGCGCCTACGCCAAGGTCCCCACCTTCAATCTGGGCACCAAGGATAGCGACGCGATCCGGGACATGATCGGTCAAGGCGCCGCGCCGCACGTCAAGATCCGGCTGGATGCCAGCTGGGTTCCCAACCAGAAATCCTATCTGGTCTGGGGCACCTTGCCGGGCATGACCGATGAGACGGTCTATGTGATCGCTCATCGCGACGGCTTTTTTGATGCCTCCGGCGACAATGCCAGTGGTGTCGCCTCCATGCTGGGTCTGGCGGAATATTTCGCCAAACTGCCCAAGAGCCAACGCCGCCGCACCATCGTCTTCCTCGGCACGGACGGCCATCATCAGATCAAGCCCGGCGGTTTCGGGCGGGAGTGGCTGGTCGCCAATCGCTCCAAATTCTTCTCCAAGACGGCCCTGATGATCAATGACGAGCATCCTGCGGAAGTACTCAGCCATGGCGGCACAACGGGCATGACGACTAGCGGCATTCCGCTGGAATGGTATGCCGGCGGTTCGTCACGGCCGCAGCTGACCAAGATCGCCTCCGATGCCTTCCATCAATTCGGCGTACCGGTCCGGGATGCCCCCAGCGAGCGGCCGCCGGGCGGCGATCTGGGGCGCTTCTATTGGTTCGTACCGGGCGTGGTGGCGCAGTCGAACGACTTCATCAATATGCACAGCGAAGCCGATACGCCTGAAGGCGTGTCATGGACCGCGCTGGAAGCCGCGACGCGGGCCTATGCCAAGATCATCGATGAGGTGAACAAACTTCCGCTCAAGGATCTGCGGATCCCGGAAACCGCCGATCCGAATGCACCTGGCACGCCGCAGGGCTACTTGAGCCTCGCCCATTGCGAAGCGTGGATCAAAGACTCATCCGCCAGTTGCGTGCAGTAGTCGCAAAATAAAAGGGCGAGCGGCTTTTGCCTCTCGCCCTTGATTTTGGTCGCGCGTCCGGACGCAGTTGCCTAGCGGCAGCGTAGCGGCAACGCTCGCCGCTACGCGGCTCCCGCCGGCACGCTGTCGCTACCGGCTGCTGGCCGTCACTCTTATGCCGACAGCACGCGCTTGTGCAGACGGGTGATGGCGTCCAGGCCCGATAGCACCGCGCCTTCCTGCCACGCCGGCAGGCGCGAGACATGCTCGCCCGCCAGCACGATGCGCCCGTCGATCGCGGCGATATTGTTGTAATTCTTGGCCCGGTTCTCGTCCGTCCAGCGGCCCGAACAACCCAAGGTCCAGGGTACGCGGTGCCAGGAAATGCCCACGCCGCTCTTATATTCCTTCATATATTGCGGATGGATTTTGGAGCCCTGGTCCAGCGCCGCCTTGATCTGGTCCTTGGGTGACAAGGCTTCGAACTCATAGGTGGTCGGGCTGTCGGAGAAGATATAGCCGCCCAAAAGCACGCCGCCGCCCTTCCTATGATAATCGGTCGAGGGATAGCTGATGTTGGAGATGGGCTGATCGGTATAGGTGATGCCGCCATAGATGCCGTCATCGTCTTCCCAGAAGCGGCGCTTGAACTCCAGACCGACCTTGTAGGCCGCGTCATAAGAGAGCGAATTGATCGCCTGCCGCATCGGCGCCTTCACGTTCATCGGGATTTGCGAAAGCACCGTGGCCGGGATGGTGCAGACGCACCAATCGGCATGCGCGGTCTGCGCCGGGCCGCCCTTCTTGGAATCGATGTAGGTGGCGGTGACGCCCTTGTCGTCCTGCTTGATGTCGATGACTTTGCAGTTGAACTTGATCGCGCCGTCCAGTTGGCGTCCGAACGCTTTGCCGATCATGCCCATGCCGCCCACCGGCTGGAACAACGGCATCTGGAATTCATAGATCTTGCCCGCGATGACCGAGAACCACATGCCGGCCTTGAACAGGTCCTGCATCGGGATCGGATCGGAATCGACCGGCAGCGGCGCCAGCCCGCCACCGGGGCCGGTGGTGAAGCCGCGCATATTGCTGGCCATTTCACTCTTTTTGTATTGGTAATTCTTGTCCAGCGCGCCCCAGAAACGTAAGAGCTGCAGGAAGCCGTCCTTCTCGTCCTTGCCCAGCGGCATGTCGAGCTTGTTCTGCGAGGTGGCCTTGGCCAGAAGCTCGGCGATATAGCCGTCGAAATCCGCCGCGATCTCGCGATGGCGCTTGGGCTTGCCGCCGAACGCCCGCGTCGAATGAACATAGGCGTTGTAGTTCACCATCACAAAAGGTTGCAGCGCGACGTCGAATTCCTTGCAGTAATGCAACAGACCGCGATGGTGATAGGGAATGCGCCAAGGGCCGGGATTGAAATAGAGCCCTTTGTCGAATTCGATATGCTGGGTGGTGCCACCCAACTCGGTATAGGTGTCGCCGCCATAGAGCGACCAGTTCCGGCCGCCGGCGCGGTCGTTATATTCCAGCAGCTGCACCTTGTAGCCGGCCTTGCGCAGTTCGTAGGCGGCCGTCATGCCGGCCAGGCCCGCGCCCAGCACCAGCACCGAAGCGCCTTTCACATCGCCGGATAATTTGATCGGCTGGTTGAAGTCCGACGTGGCGGCATAACCCATCGCCACCATGGCGTCATACATCACGGCGCTACCGGCCGTGGTCCCGATCAGCCTCAGAAGGTCGCGGCGGCTGACGGGATTCTCGTTTTGATTCTGCACGGATAATTCTCCCTCGCGTTGGCGCGATACTATGCTGTCAGCGTCAAGTCCGGGAAGTTGCACGATCGCTCCATCTGGCCGCACCCGGCCGCGATGGACTGACCTGCGGCGCTTTCTCGCAATGCAAGTCCACGATGCGTATATGTTAAATTATGTCTGTAATATCAATGCCTTATGCGCCGAGCGGCTTCATCGGAAAAGCCTCAGCGCCGCAAAGAAAAATGGTGCGGCGCAATAACGGGCATGTTCGCCTTTACAGTTCCACTGGTCCCGATGACATTGCCGCCACTGTCGGAACATGCGCGATCGTTCCTGCGGAATGCGCGCCACATGACCCTGAAAGAGATGGGTACGGCGGATGCGGACGGGTCGCGGGTGCGCGCGATCGCGTCGCCGGTTTTCAGGACGCACGGCAAAGAACAGTCAATTCAGTGAGGACGGAGACAATGTTGAAGAAGAAATTCGTGGCGGGCGCCGGTCTTGCGGCGCTGGTCGTGGGCGGGTCGGCGGCGTTCGCGCAGACCGGCCAGAATGTGGATTGGCCCGTCTATCTGGGTGACATCACCGGCAGCAAATACAAGCCGGTCGATCAGATCAATGCGTCGAACTTCTCCAAGCTAGAAGTGGCGTGGCGCTTCAAGACCGACAACATCGGCAATCGCAAGGAATACAAGCTCGAAGGCACGCCTCTGGAAGTGGGCGGTGTGGTCTACGCCACCGCCGGTTCACGTCGCGCTGTGATCGCGCTGGACGCGGTGACGGGTGAGTTGCTTTGGACGCATGGCGAGAAGGAAGGCGCGCGGGGCGCGGCTGCTCCCCGCCAACTCTCCGGCCGTGGCCCGGTCTATTGGACCGACGGCAAGGAAGCCCGCATTCTTTATACCACGCCCGGCTATCAGCTGATCGCGCTCGATGCCAAGACGGGCCAGCGCATTCCGTCTTTCGGCAAGGATGGTGCGGTCGATCTGAAAGCGGATGACGATCAGAAGATTTCCCCCGATCTGACCACCGGCGAAATCGGCTGGCAGTCGGCGCCGACCGTGGTTGGCGACAAAATTCTGGTCGGCTCTGCGTTCCGCGAAGGCTTCACGCCCACCAGCTTCAAGAACAACAAAGGCTCAGCGCGTGCGTTTGACGTGCGTACCGGCAAGCGCATCTGGCAGTTCCGCACCATACCGCAAAAGGGCGAGCCGGGCGCGGAGACCTGGCTGGACAATTCCAACGAATATACCGGCAACACTGGCGTATGGACCGAGATGACGGCCGATCCGGTCGCCAATCTCGCTTATCTTCCGGTCGAGCAGCCGACGTCGGACTTCTATGGCGGCAAGCGTCCTGGCGCGGGCCTCTATGGCGACAGCCTGGTGGCGGTCGATCTCGATACCGGCAAGCCGAAATGGTACTTCCAGCTCATCCATCACGAGATCTGGGACTATGACATGTCCTCGGCGCCGTTGTTGATGGACATCAATGTCAACGGCAAAGCGATCAAGGCGGTGACCACGCCCACCAAGATGGGCATGCTTTACACCTTCGATCGCATCACCGGTAAGCCGGTGTGGCCGATCCCGGAAAAGAAAGTGGAGAAAGGCAATGCGCCCGGCGAATGGTATTCGCCGACCCAGCCCATGCCCTCCAAGCCGGCCGCGTATAATCGCACCGGCGTCACGGTGGACGAACTGATCGACTTCACGCCCGCCATGCGCGCGGAAGCGGTGGAAGCGATCAAGAAGTACAAGATCGGCCCCATCTACACCCCGCCAGTCGTTTCCAATCCCAATGGTCCGATTGCGACGATCATGGTTGGCGCGGCCAATGGCGGCACAAACTGGCCGGGCGGCTCCTTCAATCCGGAGAATCACACCGTCTATGTCTATGGCTGCAACAATTGCATGTCGCTGACGGGTCTGGTGCCGCCGCCGCCGGGCTTCACCGATCTGCCTTATGTCGAGGGCCTGGCCGGTCGTCCGGTGGTGATGGTCAATGCCGCCGGCGCCGATGCGGGTGCGGATTCCGCGCCCGCGCCCAAGCGGCCCGCCCCGGCTGCCGGTGGTGGTGGCGGTGGTTTCCGTACCCTCACCATACAGGGCCTGCCGCTCTTGAAGCCGCCTTACGCGACCATCAGCGCCATCAATATGGACAAGGGTGAAATCGTCTGGCAGGTCGCGCATGGCGACACGCCGGACGCGATCCGCAACAATCCGGCGCTCAAGGGCATCAATGTGCCGCGCACCGGACAGGCGGGCTTCAACATCGGCACGCTTCTGACCAAGAACCTGGTGATCGCGGGCGACGGTCAGGTAACGACCACGCCGGATCATCCGCGCGGTGCGCCGCTACGCGCCTATGATCAGGCCACCGGCAAGGAAGTGGGCAATGTGCTGATGCCAGCGCCGCAGTCCGGTTCGCCCATGACCTATATGGTCAATGGCAAGCAGTATATCATCGTGGCTGTCTCGGGCGGCGATTATTCGGGCGAGTACATTTGTTACACGCTTCCGGATAATAGCTAAGCGCGATCTGAGTCTGTAACAAAGTTGCAAAACGGCCTCGGGTTGACCGGGGCCGTTTTCTTTTGCGGCCCCTGGAACCGAAGCCGGTGACGGCCTATTTCAGAGTCTCGTTTCTCGGGAAACCTCCATGACCAACGCGGCGCAATCCGGCAGTTTCAGCATCGGCGGCAAGACCAAGGTTCATCGCCTGGGCTTCGGCGCCATGCGCATCACCGGCGACGGCGTATGGGGCCCGCCGAAAAACAGGGCCGAGGCGCTGGCGACCTTGAAGCGGCTGCCCGCGCTGGGCGTCAATTTCATCGATACCGCCGACGCCTATGGCCCCGATGTGTCTGAGCATCTGCTCCGCGAAGCGCTTTGTCCCTATGACGGCCTTGTGATTGCCACCAAGGGTGGTCTCACGCGCTCCGGTCCCGATCGTTGGTCGACCAAAGGCGACCCCGATCATCTTATAAAGGCTGCCAAGATGAGCCGGGAGCGGCTTAAGGTCGACACGATCGCGCTCTGGCAGCTCCATCGGATCGACCCTGACGTACCGCGCGCTGAACAATTCAGCGCCATCAAATCATTGCTTGATGACGGCGTTATCGCGCAGGCGGGTCTGAGCGGGGCTTCGGTTGCCGACATCGAAGCCGCGCGCAAGGTCTTTCCCGTCGCCACGGTGCAGAACCAATATAATCTGGTGACACGCCACAGCGAGGCCGTGCTCGATCATTGCGAGAAGCACGGCATTGGCTTCATTCCCTGGTATCCGCTGGCGGCGGGTGAATTGGCGGAGCCTGGGACGATGCTGGATGGCATCGCCAGGAAGCACAAGGCGACGCCGGCGCAGATCGCCCTGGCCTGGGTTTTGAAACGCAGCCCCGTGATGCTGCCTATTCCCGGCACCGGCAAGGTCAAGCATCTGGAAGAGAATGTTGCCGCAGCCGATATTACGCTCAGCGATGAGGAGTTCGCGCTGCTGGACAAGGAAGGCCGGAAGAAAAACCGGCGATAGGCTTCAGCTGCTCGCGGCTTCGCGCGAAGCGTCGCCTACGCCCTGGGAGTTGGAGAGCAGCATCACCCAGTCCTGGCGGGTGAAGGACCTGGTATCGCCTCGCCTGGCCGCCTCCACCAGCAGCGGCATTTGCGGGCTGGGCTCGGCCGGGGGCGGCGGCACTTCTTCCAGAAGGCGCAGATGCAGGTCGCGCACCGCCGGATCGTTCAGCACCAGTTCGCGATAGTCGGAAATCTTCGCCTCCGCTTCGCGGCGTTCCAGCAACTGATGCGCCCGTTTCAGAACCGGAATGACGCCCGTCTCGCTGGGCGTAAGAAACAAATTGTCCCGCACCAGAAGCATCCCAAGTTTGGGGCTGGAGCTGATCCAGACCAGCGGCATGGACAGAGCTAGGCCCGCCAACAGGGGCACGAACCATCCCAGGCTGTGGGGGGCGAAGCGATAAAGCGCATAGCCGCACATGAGGCCGATCAATGTGTGTGGCCAATATTCCTTGATCACCAGCCAGAGCGGCAAGGCGCGGTCGTCGCGCGTCTGTGTGCCCCAACCTGTGGCGCGGCCGATCACGATGTTGAAGATGAACCAGCTATGCTGCAGCATCACCACCGGCGCGAACAGGGTGGCGAACAGGCTTTCTAGCACCACCGAGCGGAAGATGTTCGCCATGCCGCCATGGGCCTTCACCTGGTCAGGTTCGGCCAGCAACACCATCAGCGCCAGCAACTTCGGAGCATAGAGCAGCACCAGGGTGGCGGTGACCAGTTGCAACAGGGGTGTCGCCTGCGACACCGACAAGGCAAGCTCGGGATGACGCCCGGCATAGCTGAACGACGAAATACCGGCGGGTACGAACATCTCCAGCGCCGAAACCAGCAGCAGCAACAGCCAAAGGGGTGAGGAGAGATAGGACATGATCCCCATCGCCAGATGCAGCCGCGATGGAAGCTTCAGCCCTTGCGCCAGGATCACGCGCGCATGCTGCAGATTGCCCTGCGCCCAGCGGCGGTCGCGCTTCAAATGGTCGTAGATGGTGGGCGGCGGTTCTTCATAGCTGCCGGTGAGATCGGGCGCCATCCACACTTCCCAACCGGCCCGCTGCAAAAAGGCGGCCTCCACGAAATCGTGGCTCATGATCTCGCCGCCGAAAGGCGGCTTGCCAGGAAGCTTGGGCAATCCGCCATGCTGCTGGAAGGCGCGCACCCGGATGATGGCGTTGTGGCCCCAATAATTGCCCTGACCGCCCTGCAGCCAGGCAAGGCCGGCATTGTAGGTCGCGCCATAGGCGGTGGAGGCAAATTGCTGAATGCGGGCGAACAATGTGCTTCTTCCCACCAGGCTGGCGGGCGCCTGGATCAAGGCGGCACGGGGATTGGCGTCCATCAGCAGGACCAACGACGCCAGGGTTTCGCCGCTCATCAGGCTGTCGGCGTCCAGCACGACCATATAGTCGTAATGCGAACCCCAATTCTCGCAGAAATCCTGGATGTTGCCGCTCTTGCGGCCGACGTTGCGATGGCGATGGCGATAAAAGATGCGCGCATCCGGTTCCAGGCTGGCGCGCAGCTTCTGCCAGGCCACTTCCTCGGCGATCCAGTTCTGTGGCTCGGTGGAATCGCTCAGGATGAAGAAATCAAAACCGCCGGTGGCGGCGACAGAATCGAAGATCGCCTGCACGCCGGAAAACACGCGCGCGACATCCTCGTTGTAAACCGGCATCAAAATCGCGGTGCGCGAAGATGAGGGCGCGGGCGCCTCCTTCAGCGGCAACAGGCGTGCCGTGGTCAGCCGCGCGAAAGCGCCAAACACCGCCATCCAGAATGAGATGGTGATCCAACCAAACAGTATTCCGAACAGGCAGAGAAAAACGAATTCCGGCGGATCGATGCCGTCAATCCGAAGCACCTGATAAAGCTTGTCCACCGCGGCGGCGGTGGACACCAAAACGAGAATCAGGAAAAGCCATCGCCGGGCAGCGATGTCAGACACGACGCTTGGTGGTCGTGCTTATCGGGGCAGGCAGGGTTGGCGCCGTTTCCGCCATCAGCCAGTCGAAGCTCGCGGCGGTGACACGCGCCAACGTCCAAGGCACAATAGGCTGCGCCAGCATGGGAGTCGGACGCAGCGGTGGTACGCTGGCAGGTACGAACTCGCCCTGGAATAGAACTGTGTCGCGATCCATGAAAGTCATGCCGATAAGAATGCGGAAGTCATGGAAAAGGTGCTTGAACATTACGGCGAAATCATGGATCGGGCGGGGTGATTCCAGGGCTCGCGCGAACGGCAGGGACAGCGTCGCTCTGCCCCAACTTCTCCATCTTTGATCCGTTTATTCCCTGTCTTTTCTGGAGCCCATGATGTTCGCCCCTGACCGACGTTTTCTGCTGGCGGGCATTGTCGCCGCCGGGCTGTTTCCGGCCTTGCCGGGGCGCGCCCAGACCAAGGCCCTGCCCAAAACGCCGCCCGGCTTGAGGCTTGGCGCGGCCCATACCTTCAGCTTTGACGGGCTGAAAGCCAGGGCCAAGAAGTTGGCGGCGTCCGCCTATCAGGCGCAGGAGCCGCCCGCGAAGGCCATCATCCAAGGTGTGGATTTCGACAAGGTCCAGAAAATCCGCTTCCGCCCGGAGGAGGCGCTGTGGCGCGGTGTCGCGGGCACCGACCCCATCGCCTTCTTCCACCTCAACAGATACTCGGCCGACCCGGTCACCATCTTCGCGCTCCAGACCGATACAAATGGCCAGACGGTGGCGCGGGAAATCCTCTACCGGCCAGACTATTTCGATTATGCCGCATCGGGGCTGGACCCCGCGCCGCTCGCCAAGCTGGGCTTTGCCGGGTTCCGGGTCATGGAAAGCCAGACCTCCCAGATCGACTGGCTGGCTTTCCAGGGGGCCAGCTATTTCCGCTCCTCCGGCCAGGATGGCCAGTATGGGGCGTCGGCGCGGGGCATCGCCGTCAACACCGCGCTGCAAACCGCGGAGGAATTTCCCCGCTTCTCCCAATTCTGGCTTTCCGGCAACGGGCCGGTGGTGACCATCTATGCGATTTTGGAGGGGCCCAGCCTCACCGGCGCCTACAAATTCGACTGCATAAAGAACCCGCCCCAGCAAAGCGGCAATGTGGTGATAAATGTCCATTGCGATCTCTTCTTCCGCGCCGACATTTCGCGGCTAGGGATCGCGCCGCTGACCAGCATGTATTGGTACAGCGAGAATGACCGTCCCAAGGCGGCCGACTGGCGGCCCGAGATCCACGACAATGACGGGCTTGCGATCTTCAACGGCAAGGGTGAGCGCATCTGGCGACCCCTGATCAATCCGCCCACGCTCCAGACCAATTCCTTCATGGATAATAATCCCAAAGGCTTCGGCCTGATGCAGCGCGACCGCGAGTTTGAGGATTATCAGGACGATGGCGCTTTCTATAACAAGCGGCCCGGCATCTGGGTCGAGCCCAAGGGCAATTGGGGCAAGGGCTCGGTGCAACTGGTCGAGATTCCCACCGACGACGAGATTCACGACAATATCGTGGTCTATTGGCGGCCGGACGCGCCCATCAAAAGCGGCGACGGGTTGAGTTTCGATTATCGCCTTTATTGGCAGGATTCAGAGCCCAACTATCCCAAGAGCATCGCGCGCGCGGTGGCGACGCGCATCGGACGAGGCGGCGTACCGGGTCAGACGCCGCCCCCGGCCAACAAGCGCAAATTCGCCATCGACTGGGAAGGCGGCATACTGGACCAACTGCAGCAGCGTTACGACTTGACGCCGGTGGTCAATGTCTCCAACGGCAAGGCGGAAGGCGCCTATGTGATCAAGGTGGTGGGCACCAATCGCTGGCGCTCGCTGTTCGATATCAGCATCGACACCAAGACACCGATCGACCTGCGCTGCTATTTGAAGCTCGGCGACAAGACGCTTACCGAGACTTGGATTTATCAGTATTTCCCATAAAGCCGAACTCGCCGGGAATGCCGCTGGCGATGCTCTGCACCGAAAGCGAATTCTGATCCACGCCGGGCGGCACCAGATCGCCGCTCTGCCAGGAGAAGAACAGAAAGATCGTGTGATTGGTCTGGTGCGAAAAGCCATATTGCGGATCGGTGGTGGCGATCAGCTTGCCCGTCTTGGCGTCGTATCCGGTGGCCACGAATTTCGCCACGCCCTTGTCCTGCGCGGTCTTGAACAGCGCGATTTCCGGCACCGAAACCGATGTGCCCACCGGCAAGGCCGGCACCTGAAGCGCGGGAATGCCGATCAGAAGCGACTTCTCGTCGGTGGAGAGCGCGCCGGACGAAACATTGACGATGGCCTGGGCCTGGCTGCGATCGTCCACCAGATCCAGCCCCTGTTTCAGAAACTGGGTGCGGATGGCGTTCAAGGCATAGCCGTCATCGGTGCCCTGGAAATATTGCCGGTCGATGTAGACCTTGGTGTCCTTCGGGATCGATAGCGACAGGGCTGAAGCGGCGCGATCGGCCGCGGTCGAGATCAGAAGTTCTTCGGTGGCGGTGCGCGCTGGAACGCTGGCGCGTTCGGTGGTGCAGGCGCTGATGAGAAAGCTTGCCACCGCAAGCGTGGTCAGGCGGGCAAGAGAATGCGGCGTCAAAATGACGAAACCTTTCTCCCCCGCCGCCCAAAAACATTTGGCATAGCTTGGACGGAACTTGAACCAAAAATTTTGGGTTAAAAATTTTTACAGTGCCAACCGGGTCGCACCATAAAGTGTCACTGCACCCAAAAGCGTCGCAATGGTTGTCCATGGACGCGGGAACGCGCGCTGGCTCTCGGGCAGAAGATCGCTGGCGCCGATATAAAGAAAGAAACCCGAGAAGCCGGCCAGCAACAATGCCAGAACCGCGCGCGGCGGCGCCACCACCAGGCTGAGGCCCGCGCCCAGGAGCGGCGCCAGCGCGTCGATCATCAGCCAATTGAGCGCCGCCCTGCGCTCGCCACCATTCTTGGCCACGACGTTCACAGTGTTCAGGCCGTCGGAAAAGTCATGCACCAGCACAGCAGCAGCGACCACCAGGCCCACGGCGTGCCCCGCTTGAAACGCGATGCCGATGGCGAAACCGTCCAGCAGACTATGCGCGGAGAAACTGCCGGCGCCGATCTGGCCGCGCCAGCGCGTTCCTTCCCGGCCCTGCAAACTCACCAGCCGGTCAAACAACAGATAAAGAAAAAATCCCAGCGCCGCTGCCGTCACGATGTTGCGCGGCGCCTCGGCATTCAGATTGAGCGCCTCCGGCAGAAGATCGAAGAAGGCGACCGCGATCACCGCGCCGGCGCTGAAGCCCAGGACCAGATGCAGCCGCTGGCTCAGCCGCAAGGCCGCCAGTCCCCCCAACATGGTCGCGGCGCTTGCGCCCAGTGCAATCGCCATCACCCAGAACGCGGTCATGAAGTCTCCCTCCCCCGGGCTTCTAGCCCAGGACTTAGGCTCCCTGCGAGCCCGCCGCTCTCATGCTGGGAATGCGTCGCCCCGCGCTCTTTTTTCTTGTTTTATTTCAATTGGATAACATCGTAATGGGACGACTGCCGCCGCCGCTGGGCACGGGCGTTAACTATCAACCGACATTTTCACGCCACCACCTGCGCCCTGTACCATATTGGTACAGCGCAAACCGGCCCGTCCGGCCGAGATTGATGGAGGAAGCCCGTGACCATCCGTTTTCACACCGCTCTGGCGCTCGGCCTTGGCGTTCTTTTAGCGAGTCCGGCTTCCGCCAAAGTCACGCATCCTGCGCATCACACCACGCGGCACACTGTGCATCGCGGCGCCGATGTCCGCTATGCGCAATCCTTCTACGATTATCGCTCGGCGAGCGAGGTGCGAGAGGAATTTCGCGACAGCTACCGCATGCGCCATGACGGCCATTATGGGCGCAGCGAATTCTATCGCGGGCGCGATGACGCCATGGTGTTGGAGAATTTGAGGACGAACGATTTCACCGGTGGCGTCGGCTATGGCGCCAATGGGGATGTTCCTTATTTCGTCGACGGCTTCGGCCAGTCACATTTCTTTGTCGGCAACTTCCGGCGCATGGCGCCCATGGGCCGCTTTGGCGCGCCACGATTCGGTGGCGGTTTTCATCGCGGCTTTCGCTGATAAACCCTAATTACGCAGCGCCGCGCGCTGCGCTTTCGCAGCGGGGTGATGCACCACCACCGCCACGGGAATGGTCGCGACATAGATCAACAGGCCGCCAGTAAGCGTCGCCCAAGGCCATATGATCAAGAGCATCACCAAGATGCCACCCACCAGGCCCGCCAAGAAGCGATGCTCGCGCGACAGCCGCATATGCTTGACCGATGGCGTGGGCAGGCGGCTAACCATCAAGGCGGAGGTGATGGCAATCATGATGCCAACCACCCAAGGCTCGCGCACCGTCTGGCCGTCCCATTGAAAGCTGATCAATAGCGGCAACAGCATCATGCAGGCGGCCGCTGGCGTGGGCAGGCCGGTGAAGTACGGATTGGATTTGCTGGCGCCTTCGTCACGCGCGCTTTTCACATTGAAACGGGCGAGCCGGATGGCGCTGCAGGCGCAGAAGATCAGCGCCGTCGCCCATCCCGCCGCGCCCATGCGCGACAGGCTCCAATTGTACATGATGATGCCGGGCGCGACGCCAAAGCTCACCAGGTCGGCCAGCGAGTCGAGTTGCGCGCCGAAACGCGTGTCGGCGCCCAGCATGCGCGCCGCGCGCCCGTCCAGCATGTCGAAAATCATCGCGAAGACCACACAGGTAACCGCCGTCTTCCAATCCGACAGCAGCGCGAAGCGGATCGCGGTGGCGCCGCTGCACAATCCCATCAAAGTGAGCGTCGAAGGCACCAGCCTGCTGATGGAAAGATCCTCCAGCCGCTCCAGCCTGGCCGCCACGATCTGGCGCGCGCGAGCCCGCCGCGCGCCGCGTTCGCGCTTCTGCGGCCTCTGCATCTGCTCTCCGCTATCGCTCACTTCGGTCCTCGAACCTCGCCAAAATCGTTTCGCCGGCGCGCACTTTCTCGCCGGCCTTGGCCATTACCGCGCAACCCGGCGGCAGGTAGACATCCACCCGGCTGCCGAACCGGATAATGCCAAATCGCGTTCCCCGCTGCACCCCTTGGCCCTGGGTCAAGTCGCATACAATGCGCCTGGCTACTAGGCCGGCGATCTGCACCACTGCCAGATCGCGGGTTCCATCATCGCCTTCCGGCCGCACTCTCAGCGACATGCGCTCATTATGTTCGCTTGCCTTGTCGAAGGAAGCGTTAAAGAACTTTCCCGGGCGATAAGATTTTGCCACGACCGCACCCGACACGGGATTGCGGTTCACATGGACATTAAACACGTTCATGAACACGGAGAGGCGCGGGCGCGGCGTCTCGCCCAGGCCCAATTCCAGCGGCGGGACGGCATCCACCACCGGCAACAGCACGCCGTCGGCGGGACATATGATGAGGTTGGGCCCTTCCGGCGTCTTGCGCTCGGGATCGCGGAAGAAGGCCACACACCAGAGTGTGAGCGGCAGCAGGATCACGCCCAGCCAGATCGAGAGCAGAAAGGCCAGAATGTCGACCGCCGCGAACAGGGCGATGAAGGGCCAGCCCTCTTTGTGAATGGCGACGTTCATACTTCTTGGCCTTTTTAGTCGTCGCTCCCGCTCGCGCGGACGCTCCTAAACAAAAGGGGCGGCGCGGGCCAACTCAAATTTCGCTTCGTATTAAGCGACGCGGCCACCGCTGAAAGGAAAAGATCCGAAAGAGCCGGCCTTGACGCTACCGGACAGCTTGTCGCCATCGACCGCGCCGGAAAACTCCAAGGTCATGGGCATGGGCGAGGTGATCGAGGCCGACCAAGTGAGGTTGTTGCCATCGACCTTGCCGTTGGAAAGCGACTGGGTGCCCTGCATCGCCGTCTGGGTGCCGTTCAGCGTACCGCCGTCAGCCTTCAAATCCAGCGTGGCCTTTTGCGCGCCCAAGGGCGAATTAATGGTGATTTCCCACTTTCCGTCGATGGCCATGCCGGTCTCCACTGAATGCGGGCGCATCATCGGGGCGGGCGCGGCCACACGCAAGCCCGCAAACCCGCGCGCGGCGCCGTGCCGCAAATTCAAGGGCTTAAGACGCAAATCGGGTTCTTTTTCCGGTCCAGCCATGCTAACGCCACGCCATGAGCAAGCGTCCGCTTCTGATCGTCAAGCCGCGCGAAGGCAAGCGTGCCCGCGCTGGCGCGCCCTGGATCTTCTCCAACGAGATCGCGATGCCGGCCAAGGGCGTGGAGCCCGGCACGATGGTCGATGTCAAAGGCGATGACGGGCAGGTTTTCGGCAGCGGTTTTTTCAATCCCAAAAGCTTGATCGCGGTGCGTCTGCTGGGGCGGGAGCTGGGCCTTGCCGCCGATCAGGATTTCTTCGCCGCCCATCTCAAACGCGCGCTGGTTTTGCGCGAGCGCATTTACGCGCGCCCTTTCTATCGATTGGTTCACGCCGAAGGCGACGGGCTTCCCGGTCTGGTGATCGACCGCTTCGCCGATGTGCTAGTGCTGCAGATCACGGCAGCGGGAATGGAGCGGGCGCTGCCGTCTTTGCTGGCGGCGCTGGACAAGTTGGTGGCGCCGGCGACGATTATCCTGCGCAATGACGCGCCATCGCGCGCCTTGGAAGGTCTCGAAAGTTACGTACGGATCGAACGGGGTGAGGCAGGCCGCATCGCGGTGGAAGAGAATGGCGCGCGCTATTTCGCCGATTTGGGCCAGGGCCAGAAGACGGGCTGGTATTACGACCAGCGTGACAATCGAGCCTTCATGGCCGCGTTGTCCAAAGGCCAGAGCGTCCTAGACGCTTATAGTTACACCGGCGGCTTCGGCCTCCTGGCAGCCAAAGCGGGCGCGAAAGAGGTGATCTGCCTGGACTCTTCCGAACCTGCACTGAAACTTGCGGAAGAAAGCGCCGCCGCCAATCATGTGTCCCTGCGCGCCGTCAAAGCGGATGTGTTCGAAGAGATGGAGCGGCTCTCCACACAGAAAGAAAAGTTCAATATCGTGATCGCCGATCCGCCGCCCTTCGTGAAATCGCGCAAGGATCTAGAACCGGGCGCCAAGGTCTATCGCAAGCTGGCGCGTCTCTCCACCGATATCACCGCGCCGGGTGGATTGCTGCTGCTGGCTTCTTGCTCGCACAATATTCCGCTGGACCGCTTTGCTCTCGAATGCGCCGCGGGCATCGTGAAAGCGGGGCGCTCGGCAAGCCTGATCCACAGCGCCGGCGCCGCCCCGGATCATCCCGTGCATCCCATGCTGCCGGAAACGGCATACTTGAAGGCTTTGGTTTACGCGCTGGACTAGTTTCTCTCTCCATGGGCGGCCTTGATCCGCCCATCTATGGATGACCGGCTCAAGGCCGGTCATGGAGAAGAGTCTAAATTGTTACTTGCGTGCCAAGCTCAACCACGCGCCCCGGCGGCAAGTGGTAGAAACGCGCCGGCGACAGCGCGTTCGACGCCAGCCACATGTAAAGCGCCACGCGCCAGCGGCTAAGGCTGGGATGCTCGCCCGGCACCAGCGTCTCGCGGCCCAGGAAGAAGGTGGATTGATCCATCTCGATGGCGAGACCTTGCGCCCGCGCCGCGGCCATCGCTTCGGGAATGTCGGGGCTTTCGAAGAAGCCATAGACAAAGCGGGCGGTGAAGAAGCCCTTGCCCAGTTTTTCGATAACGATGCGGCGTGAAGGTTGCACGAAGGGTGTGTCGGCGGCTTGCACCGTCGCCAGCACTACCCGCTCATGCAGCACATGATAATGTTTCAAGCTGTGCAACATGGCGCCCGGCACCACGTCGCTCCGTGCGCTCATGAACACGGCCGTGCCCGCCACCCGTTGGGTCATCTTGTCCGCGCGTGCCAGAAACAAATCGATGGCAAGCGAACCTTCGCGGATTTTTTCCATATGAAGGCGGCGGCCGATCCGCCAGGTGTCCATCACCACAAATACCGCTGCCGCCACGGCCAGAGGGAACCAGCCCCCTTCCACGATCTTGAGGCTGTTGGAGGCAAGAAATGCCAGATCGATCAGCCCGAGCACACCAAAGACCGCGAAGACGGCCGGCCTGGACCAGCGCCAGCGATAGATCGCCACCAAACCAACCAGCACGGTGGAGATCACCATCACGCCGGTGACCGCGATGCCATAAGCGGTGCCCAGCGCAGCGGAGGATTTAAAGATCAGCACGATCAGCACCACGCCCACGCACAGC
>Ga0134128_10000202_pt1 | contig 83776 bp, 115 predicted proteins | sample KB31754_FD_96462 | JGI IMG/M metagenome (GOLD analysis project Ga0134128, IMG submission 96462) | Terrestrial soil microbial communities with excess Nitrogen fertilizer from Kellogg Biological Station, Michigan, USA - KB3-175-4 | ecosystem: Environmental > Terrestrial > Soil > Unclassified ... | reverse complement strand
TCTGTTGGTATAGAAGGGTCATTAGGCAATGTATATCCAAAAGGAAATATACATTTACATTTCCAAGTGCAACTGCCTGGTGGAGTAAACGATCAATATCCTACAACACAAATAGTGAATACTGCGGACCCATTTAAAGTTATAACAATAAATGATCCAAACTATCAGCTACCGGACTATACGGTAACAGGGTCGAATACTCCTACGGTACAACTAGGTTTAGTCCAAAATTCTGATGGTACTTGGAAAGATACAAACTATAAGCAGGATATTCCCTTGTTTGGGGATTATGCTGCGGCACAACTTGGTGGCAGTTCACTTATGTACCAAGCATTGGTTGCTAACGAAACAAGTTGGTTACAACATCAGATACAGCCTTGGAATATTTTTAATCTTGGTAATACTTCTACGTCACTAAACGGTATTCCACAATCACTGCTTCCAAATGGTAGACAGCCAGCAAGTATTCAAGATGCCGCTCAAATATTTGTAAACCAAATAAACCAGCCGTTATATGCTCCATACAGAAAGTTCTTAAAAGATAATCCTGACGCTGACTGGACAAATCAAGCCCAGGCTCTGTTAAATATATGGAACCATGATAATGCAGTTCAAGAGATAAACGCAATGCAATCAATATACTACAATAATCTATTAAAACGTAGTTTTCCTTCATACGGTTAAAATGATTCAGATGGGTTTAGTCACTGATGTTGACTACGTAAACAATTTAGCGCAGGTAAAACTTTTCCATACAACTGGAACAGTATCTCCACACATTGTTCCAGTTTGTTATGGAACAGGTCGCCACGGAATGATTTTCCAGTTAGATGCTGGAGACATGGTATTTGTGGCTGATACTGATGGATTCCACTACTATATAATTGGAGTATTTGTTCCAGTTGCTAATAGAGAATTTCCTACTGATCCAGAATTTAATTACGCACCACCAAATCAAGGTGAAGTAATTATATACAATGAGTCTGGAGCCAAAATTGATATGTTAGCGGATGGAACTATTTATTTGCTTCCTGCGCCAGGAAAGCCTATAATACTTGGTGGACAGACTAACGTTGCTCCTGTGGCGCGTCATGGTGATGCTGTTGTAAACGGCCACATAGTTGCTAGTACCATAAATACATTGAGTGCATAATGCCACAGTTTATTGCCGTTTCAGGACAGTCTTACAGTCTTGGTGCTTATAATCCTGGTATAGTTCCATACATTTCTATAGACTTAGGTCTTACGGTTAATGGAGATTTTCAACTTGATCCTGTAGGTAACTTACAAGCCCTCACTGGAAATGCCAAACTGGAACAGGATATTAAGTTGTTTCTTCTTAGTCCAAGAGGTACATCTTTAATGGACCCAAATTGGGGTAATCCTGTTATCTCCTTACTTGCGACTGCTGAATCTTTCCAAGGACAAATTGAGCAAGCCATAGGTCAAGCACTTGTAGCTTTACAGACATATAAGAACGCAGAGAAAACAAAACGTCCGTTAGAAGCATCTGAGCTAATAAACTCCATAGTGAATGTCAATGTAGCTCCAGAAACAGATACGTCTAACAATATAGCCGTAACAATTACATTAACTACAGAACAAGATAATATGTTCGTAGTTCGGGTTCCGCTAACATAATGGCACTTACAAAGACACTACAGGACTTTATAAACGATCAAGTCCAATATCTAAAGGCAGCCTTTCCTCAGATAAACGTATCTCCCGGTACTATTTTATCTTCAATGCTGTCTATATTTGCTAATATAAACTATCAGTTGCAAAGTTCATTAAACACATCTATTAGTGATACATACATAACCAGTGCGTCTGGAACAGCTTTAGATGCATTAGGACTAGACTATAAGCTGCAAAGATTTGCAGCAACACAAGCAACTGGACAAGTAACACTAACTCGACAAAATACGACGGCTGCTTTAACTGGTCAAGCTGGACAGAAGTTTTCTACAGTGAATCCAGATTTCACAAAAGTTGTTACATTTACCAGCACTCAACCATTCTCCTTCCAGGCTGGTCAAGCACAGGCTGTTGTAAATGTAATGTGCGATTTCACTGGATCAGTAGGTAACGTAGGTGTTGGTATGGTATCCAACATTGCTGTGCCTATTGAAGGTGTTACTAGTGTTTCTAATGGTACTGCTTTGTCTGGTGGTGCTGATAGAGAAACAGATGCGGCTTTTAGACAACGAATACTTCTCTCAACAGTACCACAAAATACTGTGACCGCTATAACAAGCGCCGTATTAAATGTTCCAAATATTGCTACAGCCGCAGTGTTTGACCAACAAGACCACCTTGGTAATGTTTATGTATATGCCTCCGACGATACTGGAACTTTGACTCCAGCAAATCAAAGTGCTGTTTTATCTGCGGCAAGCGGAGCAACTAGTATCGGTAGTACCGTTACAGTTATAGCTCCAACTGTAACCTATGCTAATATAAGTTTTAATTATGCCGTCCAGTCACAATATTCATCAGCAACTGTACTACAAAATCTAGAAGCCGCTATAACACAATACTTCTCCCAGCTTATTATCGGCAAAACTTTTCGAGTCTTTGATTTACAGAGTTTCATTATAGGCACAAACTCAACGTACTACTATGTAGCTGGCTTATTAGATTTCACCATTACCTCTTGTAGTATTGCTACACCGTATGTTCCAAAGCCTTGGGAAGTTGTAAAACTTGGAACATTAACTCCAACATTAATTTCAGAACCAAACTAAATGCAAAGTTTTCACTTCATTGGTGAAGAAGATTTAGATACTGGCTTGTACATAAACAGCCACGTAGATTATACAAAAAATATAACACTGTACAATCTACCAGCCGTTGTTCCAGATGTAGTAACTACTACCTCTACAAGTCAGTATTTTGAATCTGCAATTCCGTCACCAACACAGTTACCTCCTAATTCTTGGACTACCCAAGGAATAGACCTTAGTACAACTGTGTCTGGCGCTAGTGTAACCTTGTCTAATGTTTTAGCATATCGAATTGATATTGTCGCAGATAATCAGCCGACTGGAGCATTTGTAAAGGTATATGCTAATGGACAAAATCTAGAGAACTTTTCTACGTATGGTCCATTAGGTACACAAACTATTTATGAAATACCTCTTAATGGAACTAGACCTAATACAATAAGTTTGTATAATACTGGTTTTAGTAGTAAAGCGGCTCCATATTTTACGGGTCCAACAAATACATCTGGTACATCTGTTGGCGGGTCAATAGCTCTCCAGTTAAACAATACAACTATAATCACAGATACTTGGACGTTCACAGCGTTAAGTTCAACAACATACAATATAACACGTACATCTACTGGTGGAACTAATACGTACAATATAAATGTTTCACAGAATAACGCGATACCAGGATTTAATGTTTCGGTAAATTCAGCTGGTCTTTCTGTAGGTGATTCTGCCGTAGTTAAAACAAATGCTGTAGGTGTGTTATTAAACTCGTACACAATATACCCTAATTTAACAACACTTGGTCAATGGGTATCTCCTATTATGGATTCTGGTAATCCATTTACACAGTGGACAGAAGCTAAGTGGGAAGCGCCTATTAATTCAACATCAGCTTATCTATCACAAGTAAAAGTTGGTTCTACAGCAACACCTGATCAAACCTGGCAGATATACGTACCACAGACAGTTACGTTCATTGATTATCCTAACCAGAACAACCAACAAGCATTTAGAACTAATGTTGCTAGTTGCGGCATGTTAACAGGCCAGTACGCCCAAGCTATAATGAGTCTGACAGGCTATACAGATTATGTACGTTCACCAGAATTCTTTTTCTGGCGTCCAGCTAGCGATAGCTTCTTGACACTACTTGGACCAATTGTAGGCGGTCCAACCGTACAAGCAGTCATGTCAGCGTGGGCAGCTTTGTCTTATAAGTGGTATCAGAAGTATCATAAGTATATAAAGGGTAAGGCTATCAGTTCGTCTGAACAAGAACAGTTATTACAGTGGGGATTCATACTTGGAGTTCCTATGCATGTTCATGAGAACTTTACTGACTACCAGCAAAGACTTATGTTGATAAAACAAGGTGCGTATAGTGGAGCTAATCTAAACTTTATTCAATCAGCATTACAAGCATATTGTTTAGTAAATGGAGCTTCACAAAACGTCTATGTAAAGCCTCTACAAAGTGTAACACAGCAATGGGCTTTAGGTAGTGGAGAGATTGGTATTAACACTTACTTAGGTGGTGTTAACACTAAAGCTTGGTCGTATGAAATTCACATTCCGGGTGCTGACCCTGGTGTAGTTCCTGATGATCTACTAAAGTTTATCTACTTCATAAATCCAGTCGGCGCTATTCCTATTTTAATTTTTGAGTAACATATGTCAACAATTATTACACCTGTTCAACAGGCTCTCCAAGAATTTCATTGGGATCAGCCAGGTTATTTAGTCCAGCCTAGCGATATGATGAATATGCTTTGGAACTGGATTTCCGAAGCTAATTTCTCACACGGCGACTTATTTGGATTTATAAATGGTATCCTTAACGGTCTTACTGTAACTGCGGGTTCTGATATGCAGTTTAACATTGCGACAGGTAGAGCCCGAGCGCTTGGTGGTTTAAAAGTAGTACAGCTAGTAACCGCTGCTGGGCCGGGACAACCGTCGTCATTTAATACTGGAAACGGTGTTGTTAATGGTACAGGTATGTCATCTGGACAAACTAGAACTGACTCAATATACTTGCAGTATTCTCAAACACAAAGTCAAAATACTAACGGCGCAGATATAATCACAGATACAACCAGTATCTTTGTAAACCCTGGCACGCCTGGTAATCCTGGCTCTGTACCAGCTATTTTAAGTGATAATAGTTACGTACTACTTGCCGATATAACAGTTCATTACAACGATACTGTTGCTACACAAGCTACTATTAGTACAACTAGAGTTACTCAGTTTCAAAATCTTGTAGCATTAGCTAATCTTATTGCTAACAATAATGCTGTTCAGTTAAACCCAGGCTCTCCACAGTCTGGTTCTATCTCTATCAACGGTAATGTATCTGTTGGTGGATACATAGACTATCCAGCAATATCTACGCCAACAGAAGGGGCTGCTTCTCATTACCGAGTTTATTACAAATCAGATGGTAATCGCTATGTAATGGACCCTATTTATGGTGAACAGATAGACTATCCTGTAGGTGTTCCGTTCCAGTCTCCAAACGGTAGTTTACTTCCTGGAACAATGTGGTGCGACGGTAGAACCAATATTTCTACAACTACATATGCTCGTTTATTTGGTTTGTGGGGAACTAGCTATGGTGGTGACGGAATCACTACATTTGGTGTGATAGACTTGCGTGGTGTTGGTGGTCCAACTGGACCAGATAATTTTGGTCAGGGGGCAGCTAATAGACTTCCTTCTCCAGCTTCTACTGGTAGCAAAGGTGGTTCTGCTACGCACTCAAATACTATCGGTGAAATGGTTACACATGATCACGGTACTGGTGTACATAGTCATGGTACAACTGAATCACCACATAATCATCTACAAAATGCTCATGGACACAACGATACGGGACACCCTCATGGTGTAACAGACGGTAAACATAAGCACGGTCCTCAAACAGAAGGTAATGCATTTATTGCTGCTCAAACAGGTTCACAGTTCGGATACACAGGCCCTGGTATATTTTACCAAGAACCATTTACAGATGAACAAACTTCAAATATAACTGTTAATAGTGGCAATGCAAATATAACTAATACTACAGCTACAAACCAGAGTGCAAGTACAGGACTAGCTGTGAACAACTCTGGTACGATCATAAATTCTTCGGGTGGTGGTTCACCGTACAATATAATGAATCCTTATTCTGTAGGATTCGGATGGTTGGTTAGATATTAACTTATTCAACTTATTTAGAAAGAAGGTGATTACTGTAGATGCCGAACCGGCACCAGTAATACAAAGCCCCGCTAGCTTTTAAAAACATCTATTAAATAGATGCGCTAGCGGGGCTTCGCTGTACATTAGGACGGTATGTGTCATCCCTGTTTACGAGCTATCACCTTCTTTCTCTTGTTCTGTAGCTTTATCTAAACATACAAAACAACATTTAAACGATTGGGTTCTACGATAAAGGCGACCTGCTGGAATGATCGACCCACAGTTATCACAAATTTCGTCGGTGTACGACTTCCGTAACCTGCCCCAATTGCGTAAGTAACCTGTGCTAATAAGTTCCCCGACAATCCTCTTGGTAGCAGAGTCGATAAGAAGATTCGTAATAGGTCCATGCGCTTGAATAGTATTTACGATTGCACCACGAATGTACTTGTAAATCTTATCTCGTTCTTCTGTATCTTGTTCTATGACAGATTTAATTTCGTTTGTATCGACTGCCATACCTTTTTATCTTCTTCATCTATTGCTGCTGGAGAACCAACCAGTTCTCGTAAATAAGCTGTTTCTCTACGACTAAAGGTAGTTGCGTAGAAAATATGTTCTTCCCAAGCTTCCATAGCTACAGGGAAAAGTTCTTTAAGGATTTGCTCGATAACCCAAGCATAACGTCGGATTTCGTATTGAGCATCTGGAGCACACCTTAGCTTTAAGAAAGCCATCCAGTTCCAAAGATTAGCACTGGCACGACAAACAGTGTACCTATTTTGTGGGTATAGTCTTTGAGATAGTTCTCTTGTTAGAGGAAACATGCCTCTATAATTAGAGACAAGTTCCTTACAATCATCTAATACTCTAGTCCAGCAATTTCTAGCTGTAGAGGCGTCAAGTAGCATTTGTCGTTCATCAGACATTTGCTTATTTGTTTCGTGTTGTGGATTCATCCTCTCTAGCGAGGGAGTATAAAAATCCATTGGCAATTCGCCAAAGCGGGCTGATTGTTCTGAATATGATTGAGTTCGGTGACGGTGCCATTCCCTAAATACAAACAAAGGGGCTTTGATTTCAAACTGGACAATACCAAACTCCAGAGGGCTAGTGTGCCTATCAGCGACAAGACGAGTAACCAAACCCAAGGATTTGCCTTGGCTCTGTGTACTAACGCGGGCTGTATCTGCAAGAAACTGATCATCGCCAAGGTAATCAAGCAGGCGAATGTAACCATGATCCAAAACATTTACAGTATCTCCCTTGTGCATCTTCTCTGTCTCTTTCTCCATTTATTCTGTCCAACCAGACACAAGACGTTCATCTTCAAAGTCTACAAGGAACTTAACTGGATACCTGATTGTCTTTTGAAGTTGTAACTCTCTAATACAGCTCAAAAAGTGTGGATAGTTCTTAAGCGGCGAACTATCAAGACCGTAAAGTGCCGAGAACAAAAGGGCCTGCAAACGCATCCCTACTGTTGACATTGTACTAAATGACGTTCTTGCTGAGATTGATTCTGGCGGACTACCGAATTGAAGCACTACTGTGTCCACCAAAGCGTTTGGTTGTTTCTTACTGTTAATAACAAAACGCTTACTATCTCGCTGATCAATAACTGCCTCTGCCAACTCTCTCACTTTAGCAGACAGTTCCTCTTGCGTAAGCGTTTTACCTTGATCGTTAAGGATGGTTATTTCATCCTTGATTCTAATTGCGTTAGGGTATAAGATGCAATCAAGGTAGATGTTTACCTCTTTTGAATCGTCCCAACAAGCTACACCTATAAAACTTTCGCGAGAATCGCGGCCGTATGGGCTGGTGGTTATTACTGGACTAGCCATTCTTTTCCTTATCTTCTTGTAGAAGTTTTAGTAACATTTGTTTTGAGCGAATCATTGTGTTGAATGTGTTTGTTTTCGAACTAAGCATTCCTAGAATTTTTTGTTCTACTGTGTTCTCTGCAACAAGATTGTTTGCATACACAGTTTTCGTCTGTCCTCCCCTATGTGCTCTACCTTCTGCTTGATCCATTGTAGCGGGATTCCACCACTGGTCAGTTTCTACAACATGATTTCCGCCAGTGAGCGTTAATCCTTCGCCACCTTTCTTTAAGGTAGAAAGTGCTAGAAAAGCATCAGGTTCATTGTTGAAGATACTCTCTATATCGTGAGTGTCTTTTATTGTCTTAATAGCACCATTAGATTGTTGGTAATATTGGTCACTAGTTATTGTGACCCACCCATAATGATTGTCTCTCCAGAATGATGACTCTCTTATGCGTGCTTCCAAAAGCTTAAGTGTAGTTGCCCATTGAGAAAAGACAATTACCTTGTCACCAGGATTAACTTCGTTTTCAAGGTAGTTCATCAACCAGTCTAGTTTAACTGAATAGTCAAACTTCTCAATAGCTTTGTAAGGAAAAACACGATGACCAAACGTTGTAGTGTCTTGTGTCATCTGAATCAAAGCTGGAGACACAGCTAGTTGTTTCAGTCGCATAAGTTGTGCGATTACAACTTTAGCGTTAACAACTTCTTCTTCATTACCAGTTAGCGATAGAATCCAGTTATCGCGCATCTGGTTATAAAGCTTACGTTGTTCAGGGTAAAGTTCCAGATTAACAACTGTCTGAATTAACTCAGGAAGGTCTTTAAGAACATCTTTCTTTTCACGGCGAACCATGAGATAATCAAGTTCTTGTTCCAAGGCATCAACTTCTGCCTTAGACATTTTGCCTTCCTTTACACGAACGACTGTCCTAGTAGGATTCTCTACAAAATCCTCATTGAATACATCGAAGTTGTCGTATTGGTCTGGACGCAGCCAATGAACTATTGCGTATAAATCGCCGCCGTAGTTAACGACACCAGTTCCGCTAAGACCAATTTTTCGTTTCGACGCAGCTTTAGTTCGAATAAAGTTAGCCGATTGCTTAGCAGCCAGATTTCTAGCACGATGAATTTCGTCTGCAATAATAAAACTGTATTCAAAATTTTGAATAAGTTTAAGAACTGTATCATTTCGGAGAGTTTCCCAGGGAGTAATAACAATCCCGTCAAATACTTCATGCTGTCCTATTACTAGTGGTGCTAAACGATCTGGAAGGGATGCTTGATTTGCCAGAAGAATTTGATCAGGCTTATAACTCGTCCAGTCAAGAATATGATCTCTCCAGCTAGTAACTAATGTACTAGGACAAATAATAAGTCCATGCTTCATATCTTCTGGATGCCGTTCTCTCCAGATATCCAGTGTAACCGCAGATTCTACAGTTTTACCTGTACCCATTTCATTGGCGTTATAAACCTGCTCGGCCTCGACCATAAACTCAACATCTGTAGTTTGAAAGTCCCAAAGACTTTTAGACCCATCGTTGTTAGTTAGTCTATGTCCCCATAAATCAGAGGTTGGTTTTTGCTTTATCTTAAGAAGATGTAATCTTTTGTCATTCCACTTCTTGAACTCAGCAAGTACGACTGGATGAATAGATACATCGAATTCATCCTTGAACTGCTGGCTTCTCTTTAACACCACGTAAAGATTACGCATGTTAAAGTTACCTTCGTAATAACCTTTGTGTTCTGTAAATCGGAGCTTCCTTATAAGAGGGAAAACTCTGAACAGAATGTTAGCCTCTATTCTTATCCTAGTGTTGTCTTTGACTGGATAAATTGAGACTGTCTGCTTTAACTGATACACCTGTCCACCTATATATCTATTATACCACGGCTGTCAAGTGCTATCTCGGGTATTTTTCGTTTTGTAGATATTTCTTGCAATTCTAGAAATGACTCTTTGCGAAACACCGTACTTATGTGCTAGTTGGTCTTGCGACGCTAAACCTGCACGTAAAACGCGGCGTATAAATTCTTGTTGTTCTAGGTTAAGAAGTTGCTTTCGTCCCAATACCTAGCACCTGCCTATCCCAATCAGTAACAACGTATTTTCCGTTGTTTAGAATTCCTTGGTGTTTCCACCAGTATAATCCTACTCGCGTAGCATCACGTATGTGATCTGCGTCTTTAGTAGGATACTGACCCCAATACCCTTCTGCCAGCATAAAATCTTTTGTGACTGGAGAGGTTTTAAGTTTATGGTTTACTGCCATAGACTTATAACTTTTGAGTCCGTAACGCTTGATGAGATATTCAAGCATGCCGATGGACTCAATGGTTCTAACTCTCGAAAAACGATGGGCAGATAATTTTGAATTATAGACTCTATACAACTCGTAACAGATGATAGGGTCTTTGTCTGCGATTCTTTCGATAAGTTCTCCCAGCTTGTCAGTAGGAGGTCTACGTCCAGCGACAAGCGTACATATGCTGCTGGTAGCTTTGAAAATTGCAAGTCCATTTAGAATTTCTCCAGGGTCAATACCAAGGATTATCCGTTCGTTACTATCGACCATTCATATACTCCGGTATAGCTATAACAAGTATCCAAAGAAGCACCAGGAACGGCAATATCGAAACGATCAGATAGTGTTGAAGAATACCTATCGTGGCAAGTAAAATTACCAAGCCCGACGATATTAACTGTAGTACCAAGGCGCAACCAGGCTGGACAAGCCACGGCGCCGAAGTATGTTTGTACACCGTCTGCCATATTTCCGATATCATTGTAACACGTAACAAATATCAGGCAGATTGCTGCGATTGTTTTTGTAAGATACTTACACAGTAGTGACATATATTCTTATTCTCCATGTTGTCTAGAATCTCACTTTCTCCAGTGAGAACCTTACCGCACCATGACATGATTCGCTTCGGGTTCTTATTGGATCGTACCACATGCCACTTGTTTTGCGCAAGTCCTTGTTTGAATTCTATTGTTTTATCCATGCGTCTAAATCTTTTATTTCTTTCTTTTGTTCCCAAGAACCCTGAGCGTATGAACACTCAACAATCATCGGAACTTTTATCTGAGGCCAATCCTCCATGATTCGTTTAACTTCTATAATATCAGACCGACGTTCTAACCTATCAAAAACAATTTCATCGTGAATGAAGTTTGAGAATACAGATGAACCAAAAGTTTTAGCTAGGTTTATAGTATCAATTTTAAGCATTCCACCAGCAGTTCCTTGAATTAGATAGTTACCTACTGGATATACAACTGCTGGATTCTTAGGAATATAGCGCCGTCCAAGTACATCTTCTACGTATCCTCTTTCCGCAATTCTGGTAGCGATACTTGTCATGTACTTTGGAAAATGTGGATAGTTTGTGTAAAGGTTATCAATTAAACGTGAGCCTTCTTTTATGTCGTAACCAAAACCAAACTCCGCGAGGATTTCAGCGACACGTCGTCCCTTTGCACCATACAACGCACCGAAGAATATTCTTTTGGCAATTTCCCTTTTGAGTTCAATCTCTTTATCAGTTTTTCTGTTCGCCGCGATGAAATCATATTCGAGTCTAAATACAGCCTCGCAAGTGCGGGAATGTACATCTTCACCCATTTCGAAAGCCCGCATGAGCTTAGGTTCCCTGGAATAGTGTGTATACAGTCTAATTTCTTGTCCGGCATAATCACAGAAAACGAACTCTGTATCTGGTAAGAATGCTTTTCGAATTGCTGTATCGTTTCTTGGTATGTTTTCGAAATTGAGCGGATCAGAACTTGACAATCGGCCAGTCCGGAGACTGTCAGAGTTTTCAACAAATTGGTTGTATGTAGTGTGCATTCGAAATGTATGCGGGTTATAATTGTTGAGGATGCCATCTACATAAGTACCTTTAAGTTTTGTTATCTTTCTTAGTTTTTGTATCTGCTCTATAATTGGATGCTTTCCAGTAAGCATCATTAGAGCCATTTTGTCAAGAGAGATTTTCCACTCTTGCTTTTCTTTGTCGAACTTCTTTTGCTTAGGAAGTTTTAAATCGTTATATACAACGTCCATAAGCTGCGGATTTGAATAAGGATTCATACCCGCTCGTCCAGCGAGAACTCTAATCACATTTTCAGTTAATGTGATTTCTTTTTCGTACTGCTCTTTTAATTCTTCAAGATACGGGATATCAACCTTTATCCCATTTTCCTCAGTACGAAATAGATGGCGGGCCATATCATGTTCATAACCAGAATACTGAGCAAAAAGATTATCAAAACCATTGGACTTATGATAACTGTCAATACCAACAGCCAAGTAAGTATCCATAGCTGCGTAAGGAGTACATAACCCAATGGGCAGTACACGATAATCATACATATCTTTTTTATACCCGGCTTCTTTTTTCCAAGCATAAATAAGTCTCTCATAGAGATCGGCATTATCTGTAACATATTCTTTACCTAACTGTTTTACTGAGTGAAGTGAGTTTATTCGCCATATATGTGAATCTAGCAGCACGTCGGTAAAACAATTCCCGCTAAGGTCTACGTCTAGGCTTCGGTAGACGGCGTGCCAGTCATATTTCAGGTTGCCGCCGATAAGCCGCGTGCCGGCCTTCACAAGCTGGCGGAGGCAGCCTTTGACCAAGCCTAGATTGGCGTTATGGTCCTCTGGCATGTATAGCTGATGGTTGAGCGGGATATACACATCTTTGTCTGACAAAGTAATAGATATGCCAGCGATGTTCTTATATGATTTAGCTCCGTACCACTTCCACCATTCGTTGTAATTAGTTTCAGTGTCGAAGCCAATTGAGCCTTCACGAAGTGCCTGTTTAAAAGTTGCTATTACATCTTCGTCATCTGCTACAGTGCTATAAGTAAAGGGTCTCATATATAAAGCCAGCGGCATCTAATAGAATAGTCATAAATGGAGAACGAGATATCAATATAAACGGCGGCTCAAGGTTATTGATGTAATCCTTGAGTCGTCGAATATACTTAGGATTTAACTGGAGACGTTCTGCCTTGGAGATTGGTTGGAAGTTTTCCTCTCCAGATATAAACTCCTTCTCCCTCGCACAAATATATATTTTCTTCATTAACTTGCAACCAAATATTCGTAATTACCATTAGGCAGCTTATTAGCACGTATAACACGCCTATCAATACAAGTTGAGATAACCAAATCAACATCTTTACTGCCAATGCCATGTAGCTCTCTGGCGATTTCGCTTCTAGTGATGCGAGGACGTCGATATACAAGATCAATAGTTTTATTAACAAGTTTCTCAATTGGTGTTAATCCTACGTTATTGATAAGTTCAATCATCGAAGAACGATAAGTTTGCAAATCACGAATAGCAAACAAAACGTGTTCCAGATTAACCTCAGCAGTATTTGCGAAAATTCTAACATAAGGATCAATCGAGGCGTATATTGTCGAGAGTTTACGTAACAACATTGGCAAACGCTGGTGAGCAATCGCAATCTGTTCGTTAGGAAAATCTCCATACTCAGTAACTCGTCGAAATTCATTATACCTATCTAATGCTTTCTTGTTCATATAAAAGCCATACTGATTCTTATCCTTATCTGGATCATCCTCTCTGGCTTTAAGTATCATTTCTTTTTTAAGTTGGACTCTCCAAGGAGTGGACCACTTATGTCTAATATGTTTTGCTTCATCTAGAAGTTTAAAGTATTCTAATGTTTCCACAATTGGAGTGTCAATTTCTTCTGGTTGAAACTCCATTTGCTTACGTTCAATGCAAACCAAGAAGCGTGGTAACAATCCTCTAGTAACATCGTTATCTGTAAGAACCTCAGCAAGTCCAGTCGGAGTCCCATTACCCAATAAGGTAGTATACGAACGATTAATGGTAACATCTTCTTTTGCTTTTTCGTATGCTATAGGTTCACAGTTAAAGACTTTGATAAGTTGTTCTCTCGCGCCAGCCATAAAATCTAAGTTCTTGATCTGGTCGAAAAAATAACTTATTTCATCTATATAAATAGCTGTTGCAATATCATCTTCACGCTGGGACAATCGCTTATATAATCCTTGTGGTGTGAAGCTTGTTGCTCCAATGGCGTCTTTGTCAACTTTAAGAAGTAAAGTTCTGGCTTGTAAGCAGGTAGATGACTTAGAAACGCCTGTGGATGGTCCAATAACCATTGCCCAAATATTAGGCAGAATCCCGTAGCCGTGAGCCATAGAGATACAATTGCGGCCAATGAGGTTAGAAATGAGCCAAAGACTACATAATCTATGAAAAGACTTTGGGCTATTAACCCTTCCAGAAAAATAATCAGTATACCGATCGATAAATGTTGGTTCACTTTTAGACAACCATTGCAGTTCTTCTGTTGATATGAGCGAAGTAAATTCTTCGGGACCGCGTCTTATTAGGTCAAGTTGTTTTGGCTTCTCTACTTTAACTTTACGAAGGACATTAATTAAATCGTCCTTTGTATTTCCTAAAAGCCAAAAGTCAGTTAAATCTTTGCGAGCCTTACCATCTGGATAGGGCTCCATCTTTGGAAGGGTTACAACATCAACATCAGCAATGTGCTTTAATTCGTCGTATACCTTCTTGGTATCTATTATACCGGTATTATCAATATCATAAACGATGTGGACTTTCTTACCGGCAAGATCGAACGCAAAACTTGCAGGGAATGTCCCTTCACCATGCGTAGTCGTAATGACGTTGAAAATTCCCTGGGACCATGTTGAAACCATATCCTTCTCTCCAGCCACAAGAAAGACCTCTTGTTCAGTGAGAACCACATCATAAGGATATAGTCTTGGTTTACTATACTTAACTTCTTTGTCGTCATCAGTATAATTTCTGTATTTATACTTATCGCCTGGTTGAGGCCATATCTTTTTCATGCGAATGTTTACACACTCGCCTTGCTTATTGTATATAGGGAAGCAGCAGTAACCATCCTTTAAGCCAAGTTTAAAGTGGTCAATTGCTTCGTTGCTAAATCCCCAGCCTTTTCTTATGGCATCTTTAGCAAGTTCAGATTTAAGTAGCTTATCATGAAGTGTGTCGATAAGATCGTCAGATATTCGTGGCTCTTTAGCTAATGAAACTTCGTTATCATCTGATAGAAGTGTATATGCGTCAGCCTCAGATACGCCACCAAAATGTGCATGGTACTTGACGATACTACCTTTTTCTTTACATACGAAACACTGGTAGAATCCACCAGTCTTATGAATGTAAAACTTCCCTTCCTTACCACAAAAAGGACAATCAGCACTCCAGTTATTTTGGTCTTGATTTTTAAGTTCCAGCGTTTTTGGCGCATGGATTTTGTAGTAATCTTCTGGACTGTATAAATACCGCATTATCTAGTTTCTTATAATTTCGGTCAAATTAATAAAGCCAGACCCCATAAAAGGGAGCCTGGCTTTATTGACCGTAAGAGGGTTTAGAACGGAATGTCGTCTAAGTCGCCTGAGCTAGCTTCGCTGGAAGAAGCAGAACTTGCTGTGTTTCTGGAAGGAACTTCATCAGATGTATAGGAAGCAACGACATTCTTCTGAACGTAGTTCTTGCTACCTGCTGGATATTCCTGAGCCTTAATCACAACATCGGCTGTAACTTCTCTACCTACAAGACTCTCACGGAAATCATCCTCTAGCAGTGCGCTAGCATTCATGTTTCCTTCAAAGCCTAGAGATAGAAGCCACTGGCGAACCTTGAAAAGAGACTTCTGTGTAAAAACAAGATTGTCCCAAATCTTCTGTGTATTGCCAGTTTCTGGATTGTCTACTGCGTATTCGAGCATTAGCATCCATGCACCGTCAGGATTCTTTGGCGATGGTTGAGAAAGCTTAGCCGTAGGAGCCTTAGTGATCGTGAGGGTGTAGTTTCCGTTCTTGACTGGAGCGAATGACTTGTTTAAATCGTCAGTATTTTCCAGGTCAAGATTCATATCGGGAAGGGCAGTTGCCATGTTAAGTCCTATGTATAGAAAAAGTTTAGAAAATTTTTAAGTTCTTGTGTTTGTTCTTCGCTGAGGTACAGCATGTAATGTTTATCTGTAAATACTATAAGTTCTCCAGGTCTATCTATTGATACTTGGAATCCTACATGCGCTCCATTTGGAGGGTAGAAACGAATAATAGAGCTAAGGGGTTTCGAATTTGATTTCTTCACCACGAATAGCTTTAATCACATCGTACAGGTTGGGATTGAGAATCTTCGGAGGAATCGACTTACCGACTGGCATCCTGCACTTTGCAATGTATTTACCAGTCTGCTGTGTTAACATGACCCTCTTTCCATCTGATTGGGAAGATAAGTATAAAACAAAATCGCTATACATAATGAAACTATCGCGTACAGCAGGAGACATGGCAGGAGCAATGCGTGCGATTGAATTATCGTCTTGAATAAGTTGTTCAGCAGCCGTAAATATAACTGTGAGCGGCATATCTTTCGCATAGTTAATAACTCTATCAACTCTCTTAGAAACCTTCATGTAGTCTCTAGGCGAAGGGACGTCCGGGTCTTGTTGGTTGTTAGTTGGATCAGCCGCACTCGCTTTACTTTGCGCTGCAATCTCTCGTTTGTATAAGTCTGTAGCTGAGTCAATAAATAGATATGGAAAGGTATTTTCACCGTTAGATATGTCTTTCTTCAAGGCCACGAGAACTTTTGCAAGCTGTGCAATAGAAGATATCTGAATCTTCTTACCAGCCTTTGATCCTACGACTGATCGTTCACCGTTCTCTACGTTAAGATAGAGTCCAGATTTTTCTGGAAGTGTATCAAAGCTTCTTGTTTTTCCACCGCCGAAGGGGCCATATAAGACCCCAACGACGGTTTGTGTAGCTGCTAAATCTTCTAGGTCTACTAGGTCTATGCCTAGAGATTTTAGCTCATCATCGAGTACAGACATTAATTTGTAATATCAACCATATCAATTCTATCGTAATGGCGAGGCGCGTATTCTTCACGACACCAAGCAGCAGCGCACAATGTCGCTACCTTAATGAGAGCAGTCTTAAACTGTTCTTCGTCAAAAGGAAGGGTTACACCTTTACCAGCATACTGCGCAATGTAAGCAATCCAGTCATTAGGTGTATTCTTCTTGTCGAATTCGTTGCCCCACTTCTCTTGCTGGTATGTACGTTCTGACTCAATCTTCTCAAAGAACTCTTGCAGTTCCTGTTCCATTCTAATCCTCATTAGCTGCTGCCTCTGCTCGTTCCAGCATTAAGGCAGATCGTTTTCTTAGTTTCTCTAAATGTGCTTGTTCAATCAACTCTACTTCTCGTTTAGCCATAGCGGCGTCAAGCCATTGGGCGGTGATCTTATAGTCACGACCATCCTTCACAGGTCTTGGTAGTTCACCCTTTTCTATACGACGCATTAACTGACGACGAGTTAAGTGGAGCAGTTCACAAGCAGTCTCAATGTTAAGACTAGGCAATTTCGCACCTATCACCTATACACGCAAACTCTCGTTCACCTATCGTATGGTCTGTTTGTTCGTACTTCGTCAACTCAGTATAATCGATCTGCGGAAGTTTGTCAAGCATCAGATTATACTGAGAATAACTAATTTCTTCATAAGGAGCTAATTCGTAATGATGGTTTTCATCCTCTTTGGGCAAAAATGATACAGCAACAACATCATTTCTATGTTTCCATACTTCATGACCAAGCTGTTCCCATTCATCAGGAGAGACATAAATTGTCATAGACGTATTATGTTCTGCCCAATATTGCTGCATCTTTATATAATGTCTAAATTGATCAAAACTAGAAATATCGTGACGAGTAACAGCGCCCCTAGGGGAGGCCATAGGAAACTCGACAACACTAGTATCAGCAGAAACGTTATCAACAATAATATTAAACCCGCTATCGCGCATAAGAGCAAGCAGAGGGTCATTATCGCTGATACGATAGCGTCTAATATAGTGTTCTGCATAACGTGGATGAGCGCCTGACGAAGCATCAACAAGTTGACTTACTGTTCCTGATGGTTTAGTACATGTGATTGCTGTTGGTGTATTGATGCCCATTTGATTTGCATAGTTGCATGCAATTAATTCAGCAGAGCGTCTCCAGTAATCAAGATTCTCTGGAGTGAACAAATCAATATTATCATATTGACCTGTTATACTTACACCAAGTAATCGTTCTTCTTCACAATTATCTTGCCAAGACTTACGTAGATATGGAAAGTATGTCTTGTTTGCCTGCAAAATACCGATAACTGTCGCTAGTTCTACCTTTCTTCTTATGCCTTCCGCTGTATCGTAGGAACGACATACGGCTTCCGAAAGGTTGCAAAACTGATTGCCACGCAAAATAATCTCTGCGCAAGGGTTAACACCAATGCTATCCGCAAAGAATCGACCAGATTTTCTAAACGCAGTTGATCGATTGAAAATCCCGCGTTCGCCTGTACCTGACTGGACCAAGTTGTCCCACTCAGACTGAAAATCTTGATAGGTTTCTGTACCAGTAAATACTGCGGAGTTGTTTGACATTCCACGATACTGCGGAAATGGCCAGTGCTTTGCATTCTTTAACTCATTATTATCTAAGTCTGACAGTGATATAAGTGATGACCGTCGAACACCACCAACCACAACAGCCTCTGCAACCATACATGCTATATCATGTGCTTCAAGTGGAGTAATAGTTAACTCATTGAAATTGCGCTTGTTATCAAACAAAACATGAATGTTACTAAGCAGTTTAATAAGCGGCTCGGGACCACTTGAATAACCACCAAACGTATTCAGTCTCTGTCCTGCTGGACGAATTTGTGAATAATCAACGCTGTAAGGTCGTCCCAGGAACTCATTGGTTAATACAAAGTCTAGTGCATCTGACCAACCTTCTCGCGTATCTGGTATTTGGTAGTAGGCTGGAATGGGATAGCAGTCACGCGGAGCTAGTCTTGGCAGTTTAGAAACATACTGTTCTTCACAGCTAAAACCTACACCTGTTCCACACATAAGGATATAGAACAGTTCTTTAAAGGAAGTGATACTATCCAGCACAAGGAAAGAGCAATTATATATGGCTGTATTGTCTTTGTCTGCCGCCCTACCAGCACTCCAAATGGCACGCATTGAAGGAACCACATGTTGTGATAGTATAGCACTGTAAAGGGAAGTGTGTATAGCCTCAATGGAATCTTTCTTTAACGGCTGGTCTTTAAGAAGCCAAGTAACATAACGGCTAACAGTTTCTGGCCAGGTTTCGCGTCGGTTTAGTTCTGGAACCCAACGCGCATAAGTTCTTGTATAGATAAAATCTTGAATAGCCTTAGCCGCATCTACCATAGTAAGTCTCTAATTTGGAAAAGTCGGCGACTATTATACCACAACTCTATTGTATTGTCAAGCTGCAAATTTAGGAATCACCTTTATAAAGGGTTGAACTGGATATTTATGCCACATCATCCAGGCTGTGGTCACACTATCAGTTTTACCATTCTCAGTGAAAGAATATCTAGGTAAAACTAATAAACGATCTGGAGGAAATTTCTCCAGAAATTCTTGTCTTTCAAACGTTGGTTCCAGAAATGATAAACGAAGTTGGAATATAACGCCACATCTAGCATGTTCCCACGCTTGACGCAGTATACCCATTGCTTCGGAGAAAGGAGGATTAGTACAAATCCAGTCTGGACGTGGTTCGAAACACTTAATGAAATGGGCGGCGTTAATATTTCTATGAGCCCGTACAGTTTCATCTAAGTCATTAAGGAAAATACGCTTATAACCAGCGCGCCAAAGAGTTCTGGCGATAACATGTTTGTAACCACAGCAAGGTTCATATATAACGTCATCAGGCTGTGCTTCAAAATAAGGAAGTAACGCGGTAACAGATTGTTCTTGTGATAAATAAGCATCAAATCTTCTACGCATGCGTTAGATATTGGTGATGATGATAGAGACAATATAATCCACTGTAATAAGTGAAATTAGTGCATCCAGCCACGGCACATAAATCCATGCTAGTATTGTCTCGTACTCTATGATCGTTGTCTCTATAATCTTCATGCTGCTCTGTTGAGAGACTTTTCTGTTGTAAACTTGTCGCCATATCTTTCTGCCAACTTCTTAACGTTTGCAGCCATTAGCTGCTTGAATGTCCAACCCTTAACTAAACAAATCTCTGCTACATACCAAAGAACATCACCAGTTTCTTTAGCAAGCTTGTCATCGTCTGTTGGATGATTCATAGAGTATTGCTTCTTTATCAAATCAGCAACCTCTCCAGCTTCACCTGTAATTCCCCATCCAGCATCTTGAAGCATCAAGTCACCAACGGTAACGTAACGTACTCCAAACGTAGGATGATTGATAGCACCTACCAATGTCTCAGGGTCATTACCAGCAAGACTGTTTGTGCGCATCGCGTCTTTAATATAGCTGGAAGGAGTGACACCAGCCACTAACTTATCTAATTCTTCTTGTACCATTATAAATCTGCTTCTTCATGGTTCGCATATTCTGGACGAGCCATATAATTGTTTTCTAGGATGCCTTCCCAATCGCCACCTTCTCTAAAGGCTTTACAGGCATCACGATTAAACATACACCCTTTACAGGTGTTGTTATACATTGGGCTTGAATCTAACTTGGGAACTAACCAAATAGGACCACGTTCATAAACCATATTCATTTGTCGTGCTTGCACAACAACGAACTTAGCAATAGACTTAAGAAGTTCTTTTGGTCTGGTTATTTCTTGTCTTAGGAATTGTGGATTCTCAGGGTCTTTGGGAACTACTTTACGGATAAAATTGTATAGAACTCCACCGAACCGTTCCCCAAACAACGCGCGGCCCACAAAGGAGTAAACCGACGTTTGAAAATCCCAATTGAGGTAAGTAAGATCATTTGGAATGGTCTTATAAAACTTGTGTTCAAGAATCCAAATCTTATAGTCCAGATCATTACTACCTTTATATTCAATGAAGGAGTCAATCTTGCCATATAGTGAAACATCGGAAGTTAATTCTAACTCAAATGGTTGCTCTGGATTAAGAGGATGCACATCTTCTTCACGATAAAACTTATGGTAGTTAACAAGGTTCCCTGTTACACCAGCAAGAAGTGTTCCCCATTCAAGTTTGTTTTCTTCTGCGCGTTCATCTGTTGCGCGATATCTGGCCCAAGATTTAGTGCTGGCGAGAACAGAGGCTTGGTCATCATGATAGGTAGATGGCGTATACCATCCCTCCAGCCCATCATGACCTATAGAGCCATAAATGAGCGGACTTTTAGGATTACTAGAGCCTTTAGGTTGAAGCTTACGAACATAGCTAAGATAATGAGCTAATTGGCAGTCGCGCCAAAGCTTCATTCCAGATACGTCTACTCTAATGGGTTCCATCTGATTTCCAAAGTGTGCAGTAGTAGTAAATATCTGTTCCTACACAACTCATTTGTACACCTGGGTTCATAAGTCGCCAGCCTTCTTTAGCAAGCGTATTTATTTCTTCTTCTAAATGAGCAGGCCACGTGTAACTAATTATCTTATACTGCATATGGATGAATTATGTAGTATCCTTCGTCTGTCCATTTCAGCATCCAAGAATCAAATTCTTCCTGAGTCTCTATAATAGGACATACATGTGCAGAATACCCGGTACGATTGTGTCGAGCATCTGCAAGAATAGCTAATCTTTCTCCAGCATTAAGTTGTCTTACCAACTCTTGGAACGTGTCGCCGTCAATGGGTCTTTTGTATCTAACGTCCGTAGGAGGACTAACATAACCAGCCATCTATACTTCGTTTAACATTCTAATTTTAAGACTTTCAGGACGAGCATCCATGAAACTAGGAACCTGTACTTCTGGACGCTTATACTTTATCTCTTGATAAATACTATCATAAGTAGCACCAAACAAAAAGTCATCACGAAGAAGAATTTTGGTTGCGATGTGCGGACTACGACTTACACCAGAAATACAGTGAATAAGAAGATTATTACCGTTAGTGTAGTAAATGTATCCAACCAACACGGCTAAATCTATTTGTTCTTGTGGATTGTCTAATCCATCACCAAGATTGATTTTAGCATACTTAACGTTGTGTGGATGAATTGTATGCTTAGGAACATAATCCATTGCCACATTAAGTATAGCTGTTATATTATCTGGATTACCATTAGCAACTTCATCATAAGCCTGGTGTGAACCTATCCAAAGTCTATCTCTTATCTGTGTTGCGTGTATCATTATTTACTCCGTGCGGCTGGCGAGAATTGAACTCGCGTCTCAACCTTGGCAAGGTCGCATTCTACCACTATACCACAACCGCATTGTACTCTCTGAGAGATTCGAACTCTCACGCTGTTAGAGCGGCAGGTTTTGAATCTGCTGTGTCTACCGTTCCACCAAGAGAGCAATTCCAATTTGTTATCGCTGTAGCTGGTCGCGTATCTAATGATGCTGGTAATGTTCCTGCATCAATACGTCGTTGTGTTGCTAAAGCACACATAGCATTCCATACAAGTGCAGCTAAATGATTTTCATCTGTCTTACCATACATATACCAGTCACGTAGATGACGACTGAGTGAGTTATAAAATGTACTTAAAGGTAAGCCTTGTTCCCAATTACGTTCTGCATACTTATTTGCACCAGCCTCAAAATGCTGTGATGATTCTGTAATTGGTTCTGGAGGAATAAGATCAAAGCGTCCTTTACCTGGGATAATCTCTCTGCGTCCACCAGTCACAAATTGTGTTTGTTCATGACCTTCGTCAATAATCTGTGCTCGTTTAGTCACGGCCTTTACCTAATAAATATTTATTGAAATCTACCCATACTTCCCAATCAGCTATGTTTACCACATACTCAGGACGCCACCAAAGTATATCCGCCATCCAGAAAGTGGAGCGAAATCTAGGAACTTCACGAACCATATAAAAATGATTTGACCTGTTTCTGGATAACGCGCTAGCGACAGGTAAGGAGACTGATTCTCGGGTTTGTAAAAGATAGAATGGTTTAATGAAAACGTCATTAGCTTCTTCTAATATAAGAATGTTCATCGCAGGGGCTGAGAGAATCGAACTCTCGACTTGGGTTTTGGAGACCCTCAGTTTACCTCTAGCCTAAGCCCCTAATAGTGCTACCAGAATCTCTGGCGCACTCTAAGAAGGTAATCGTTAACCTTGTTTATATCCGGGGTATGAGATTTGCATCGATCATACGCTTCAAGGACTTTCCCTTCCCAATATTTGCATATAGACATAACTTCACCGTAGTCTATATCTTCTTGCTTCCAGGCTTTCCAACGTACCAATGTATTATACACCGGCGTGTCGCGAAAGTCAACAAGCATTTTTTGATAAGTCAAGAGAAAATCTGCTTGAACTAAAACTCTTAGATAAGCGCAAGCAAATTTAGCTGACTTGGCATCCTTACCATCCAGAAACTTCTTCTGTTGGTTATGTGAATAACCCATAAACGCATTTTTAACGTCATTTGGATTCCACAAATAATCAAACAGTTCCGCCAGTTGATCTCCCCAATAAGGATCACAATCTTTAGGTGTTTTAGGAGCAGCAAATACTTCTAGAATAGTTGGATTGCAGTGGACCGCCAAGTTAAGAAAATGTCCGACCTCCCAAGAAGTATCATCGACATTACCTTCGATCCAATTAGTGTTCTTAATTCTACTACCAAGAGAGAGGATTTCTCTCGTTGGTACAACAAACACACCACGATAATCGTAGTCAGATTCTGGAGTAGCCAGTCCATGAGCGTGGCTACCCACAAGAACCTTTAGTATATTTGTTTTATTCGTGCTGTTTGGTGTCAAGATTTATACTAGACTTTCCACTACGCGCCATAAGTTTTTCATCTGCGTTAGCTAACTTATACGGATACGTATAAACTTCACCTTCTTGATAAACTGGAGCAGCAGTTCCGTCATCGTTCAAACACAAAACAATTGTTCCTTGTCCATTAGCTGGAGAGAATGAGCCGTCAGGTTCAGCTTGTCCAATTGTTGCGAGTGAGCAACCATTATAACATGCTCTAGTGCCATCAGCAGCGTATTCAGTTGCTTGCTGTCCATTTGTTAACTGTGTACCACCCTGAATAGGAAAGCTTACGGATGGACAAATAAGATGCATTTGTGGCTGTGGGAACTGCGTCAAAACATAACTAAATGTACTGACTGCTGAATTAGCTGCCTTATAGTAGTCAATCAGAATCTGTCGCTTCAAGCTGAAATCAAAGTAGGGAACTGGTTGAGTCTTGTTATAGTGATCTTGTTGATTGAGCACTACTTGATTTTCTGCTACGTTAGCTTTACTCGTAGACTGTGCTTCCGCACTACAAGCATTAAGGAAAATCGTAGTAATAAGAGCGAGAATACCCAGGATGCCGAAAATGTTTCTTTTCATATCTCTTTATCTTTTGTTAATTAACTGGATGGGCGTTAATAAACGACCGGATTGCTGGAGGAACAGGATTGTTATTGTCACTACAAGTATCAATTACATTGATTTCAGCGTGCATCTGACTAATAAGTGCTCGCTTCTGTCCCTCAGTAGTATCGGGTCCAAATCCGTTATACTGCGTAATCTGTGCTTGTAGTGTTGCCTGTGTACTATTTACATATTCAAGACTACATTCTGTTGCCTGTCTATGAATATCATTCAGTGGACGTTCCATCTTAGCCCACAGGAACACACCTCCTATACCTAATGCTGTTAGAAATACAGCGACAACTAAAAATGTTGCTACTGCTCCAAAACCTTCTTTCATGCTACTTTTTCAAACGCACCTTCTAATAGTTTATTCTTGTACCACTCAGGAAATCCTGATATAGCATTTCTAAGAACATCATCTATATAAAGACTATACAGTGTTGCCTTTATATATTCTCGTTCTTCTTCCTTGATATCCTCTTGAATAATTCTAATAAGAGGACCGATATCCTTTGGAGAGTTGGTTAACGTTCCATTCTCTCTGGCATGGATGATTGCCTTCTGCCAGCGACCATCTGTTTTAAAAGACTGGACGAATGTCTGTGCATTAAGTCTAGTGGATGCCTTCTCTGGTGATGACCACTCAATAGAGTGCTTTTCCTTAAATGCTTCACGAACATGCTTTACCATTAAAGGAAAAAGATGGCCATAGAAGTTTACTACTTGATCATAGTTCTTGCAGACAACACCTTCAATCTTTTCTCGACCTAAGAAACTTTCAGGTGGAGTTTCAGTCATATCCTTGATCAGTTGTAAATCAACTGGACCACGATACAGTTCTGGAACAACATCTATTCCAAGAACCTCTGCTGAATACTCTAGTGATTTTCTATCTTTGCCAATAAACTGTCCATCTGGTTGAAGTACATCAAAAAGAACTAAATTGTGCTTTGGTGTATGGTCGTAGCAAAGAACATTGTGCTTTGGTTTATTCAAATACTCACAGTAGAAATATGTGTCCGGAAGTCGTGTTTCCAGTCCTCGACAATACTCTACTGCTAGTGTGAACATCTTATCAGGAGCGTCGATATCTTGAACTTTACCTTTAGACCGGCAAGTCAAATCTCCATTCTCGTTCCAACCGAAGCCGAATTGCGAACCATCTATCTTTTCTTGAATGATAATTTCGGTGCCGATAAAAGCATTAGCAGCAATACCATCACCAGCGTGAGCTATCTTTACGTAACTTGGTATAGCTAGCACTAAGTTATATCTCTCATTAGTATTTCTTTTAGTATGTCGTTTAGATCAACGACAGGTTTCTTAACATCAGGAGTTTGTTCATGACACTGGAGGCGAAGTCTCTTTAGTGATGACAGTTTGTTCTCCAAATTACCAACAATTCTATTTAATGTAGCCATTGAGTCTTTATCCCAAGCTACAACTGAATTAAAATTCGCCATAATCAACCTGGAGACAATCTAGTCCCTTATCTCTCCACATTTGTACAACTCTATCCCTGTCATCTAACACAAACCTAACATTGTAATTAGGCTTTATTTGATTTTCGTATATTTCTTCTTTGACGATTGCATCGTTACGAAAGTCCTCTGTCTTTCGCATGATAAGATCGAAGGCGAGGTCCCAAAAATTAGCTGTATTCCGTAGCCAGTCAATAGTCTTTTCTCTGTACTGATCTTCGCGTGCCGAAACAAATACAATCTTATCGTTATAGTGGAAGTAATGCGCTCGCAATAAACTAGTAAGTGATTCCCGTGGAACGTCAGTCTCATACTTTGCTTCATAAGGACTTCTATCTATAATCTTAGCTAAGGTTCCATCCAGATCACAGATAATAGCCCACGGCAGTGAAGGATTATATGCAGGCTTATCTTGTTTTGGAGCAAGATACTGGTGATGCATGCGCCTGATAACGTGCTCACCAACACTCTCACCACGTCTATTCTTATCACGCTTTATACATTCCTCCAGTGGAACCCATGTAAAATCTTGAACTTCAAAATCCACCGTAAATGTATGGACAGTATTCACCAACAAGTCTTTTACATGAGCCTGAATAGAATCTATATCAAGATTAGTATCATCAATGATTACATTTTGACCATCTTGAATTGCATGAACAATTAGAGCGTCACGACACTTCGCTACCTTCTTCTCTTGAATGGATAGCTTTGGTTCTACAATCATTTCTCGCAGCGTATCTCGATTGATACGATACCAGATGTTTGGTTCTTCTTGTACCTTTGCTTTTGCCCATGTGGACTTACCAGAACCTGGCAGTCCTCGCATGAATATAATCTTTTGATTACGCTGCATTTTTAAGTGCTTTTACTGTTTCTGGAGACAAGGCTTGCATTATCTGTCCTATATTTCTTAACGGCTCTCCAAATGAAACATGTTCATTATCACTCCGATGCCGTGTACCTTGACAACCACTGTTTAGTGTTTTATCTGTTAATGTTGTTCTGCAAACTGAACACTTGAAAACACCACCAAGTTGTCCAGTCCAGTCATGTGATATTCTTTTATTAGCCATAATATCGTCCCGACAGAGGGATTCGAACCCTCACTTCTACGATTAAGAGTCGTGTATGCCGCCTTAACATCTTGTCGGGTAAAGTCCTAGTTATCACTAGGACCAATAAGTGGAGTAATAGCTGTCAGATCAATCTCATTGGAATCACCCATCTTAGGCCAATGATGATAGAAATCGTCCAGCGTTGGATAGGTTCTATAGCCTGCCAAGAAAGCACACAAATCTTCTGGCTGCTTACCTATCATATAGATGATTTTCTCTAGATTCGCCATCTGGCTACCCATGTAACGAACTAGAGCGTTCCAGCCTTCCGCCATTCCTGTTTCAAAATAGAAACCATGCTTAGTTGAAGGTACTTCTGTAAAGACGATAATTGCATCAGCATTTCTAACGCCGTCGCAGTCCATCTTCTTAATAAGCATATTAAGCTTCTTAGAATTAGCAAGAACGTCCTCTGGTGGTTCCCAATACAACCAGTTAGAAAGAACAACGTGTCCTTTGCTAGCTACATGGTTAGCGATTTCTCTGCATGTTTGTCTGGCATCCCATGAGCCAGCTACGTATACTTTCATTTATTCTGTCACTACTGTATTTGTATTTAATGTTTCACCAGCAGACTTCGTTTGCTTGCTGGCATGGATTTGCTTCTTAGGTCTAGCGATGACTTCTAGGTAATTATTTGAAGTTGCACCAATAAGATTCCAAACAGCCTCAGCTTCATCAGAAGCCATAGAACTAAACTTAAACTCTTGAAGTGCTCTAGTTAAATCAACAGCAAACCCTATGACTGCTCGTTTTATCTGCTCTCTTTCATTCTCAGGTAGCATTTAAAATTGCGCCCACGGAGCATCTGGTGACATTGCCTTCAACCATGTCTTTAGCTCTTGTGTTTCTAGACTAGGATTAGCCTTTACAAAATCAGACAGACCATGACCTAACATATCATTTTGTGTTTGAAATTGTGTTTGAAATGCAGCCAACTGCTGCCCAATTGTTTGATCCAATTCATTATTCCTGTCAGCAAGTCGCTGAATGATTGATGTTCCTAGTATTTCAAAAGATGACCAGCCAGAGTTCCCTCCAACGATAAACACACATAAATCCTCAACCCTAGGATCGGCGATATGAAAATCATCAAGCCAAACCATTTGGTTCCAGTAATCATCTTCGGTTACACCGTCGTATTTGTAACCCTTATCTGGAGTGGGATTGCCACTAACCGTATGATATCCGACCTCAGTAAGGTGAATCTCCGCCAGCGGATCATGAATAAAATGCTGGTAACGACCGATCCACCAGGGAACCGAATTGGCATCAAATCTAGGATGACCGTAGGCATGAAATGCAAATTTGTGGTAACGTTGTTGAATTTGGGTAAAACGGTCAAAGTCATCCTCTACAAATTGTCCAGGAGACGATACTTTAGGAAAGTTACCCGTTGCAGTATTGAACGCCAACGCCCTGTCACCCACAGTATCATAAAACCCAGCAGCATAACTATCATACCAAGACCAATTAGGTTCCCAATCAGATATTGGCTCATTTATACTCGTCCAGCGATCAAACTTAAATCCATTTGCTTCAATATTTAGTGCTGCTTCACCATGTTGCTGTCCAGTTTGATACGCTGCTGGACCATCATAGTTTCCGTCAAATTGATAATTACGCGCAATGACCCACATATTAGGATTAGCTGCACGCAAATCTTCAAGATACGGCTTATTATTTACGTCCATAACAAGTATGGCTCTAGGTCGTGCAAGCTTAACGGCGTTAACTACAGCGCCGGAAGCTACTTGATTATTAAAAGAAAGAAGTGATAAACTCATAGACAAAATAAAACTAGCTTTTTATACAGAGCTAGTGAACTGTTTGGCATGTTTGAGGGCGCGGCTACCGAAAGTGGCTTCGAACCACTACTCTACTGTTTCAGAGACAGTTGTGTTACCTATTACACCATTCGGTAATAAGAATTGGCGTTCTAGACATTAAGCTTTTACCTAAAGGTTAAGGCACCAATTCATTTATGTACAACCAGTTTGGAATAAGGATTACTGGCTTCCTACCACAGGCAAGATTCTCTCATTCTTGCACATTTACCTTTGTCAGGCTGTCTATTATTCGACTACTGTGTAGCTGCCGAGCTAGGTTTCGAACCCAGACTAAATGATTCAAAGTCACTTTTGCTACCATTACAACACTCGGCAATTTTACCGGAATAGCTCACCGACATTACTCGCTGTGTAGGCGTGTAGCGACGCCTCGTTAATTCTATTCGCGCACCCAATTTTAATTAATGTCAGATTGGTAACTGACAGACAGTTTTAAAGACTCTGACAACTCAGTAGCGGAAATGGGATTTGCACCCATAGTCGCACAGCTTATGAGGCTGGCATGTTGCTATTACACTATCCCGCAGTGGACCATGAGAGAATCGAACTCTCAAACCCTGCGTGCAAAGCAGGAAGTTTCCCATTAACTTAATGGCCCATTCTAATTCCATCAAACGAGAGTCTATTGAGTAACCATTTGCGTACTCCAGACAGGATTCGAACCCGTACCCACCTGCTTCGAAGGCAGAGACACTTTCCATTATGCTACTGGAGCATGTGTTAACCGTTCGTAATGTTCCAAACAAAGATAAATGTATGGTCTATTAGGACCATCCTGATTTTCCTTTATTGGATATGTATCGTCAAACTCTAATTTATAGAAGTGATCTATTTCCTTACCACAGAAATTACAGGTTTCACGATACCAAAGACCTTCAATTTCAAAAGCTTTGAAGGTAGCTGTTCTTTTTACTGCTTCTTTTGTTTTTAGCATTTCTTTTTGTACGCCCCAAGAGATTCGAACTCTTACTTGTCGGATTAAAAGTCCGCTACGCTACCGTTACGTCAGAGGCGCTCAACGACCTATCTATAATACCATACTGGAGGAACGATGTCAAGTGCTATTTTAGCTTTGTACTCGCTGGTAGAATCGGACTACCTCACACAGCTTTATCAGAACTGTCGCCAACCATTAGCGTAAGCGAGCAATAAGTGCTCCGAGTCGGTATCGATCCGACGACCTCATGTTTTTCAGACATGCGCTCTACCATCTGAGCTATCGGAGCATACGTAGTCCTGCCTAGAGTCGAACTAGAACCTGGTGTTTATAAGACACTTATGCACGCACCCGTACACCACAGGACCATTTAATCGTTGTGTCCAGTCCACCTACCGACAAAGTGGACTAACAGAGCCGCAAATAGAACTAAGAAACCGTACTGCGCCAAGTGATTTCTATCTTCGATGGCCCAAACATACTCAGTAAGTGGCGCCCACGGAGTTTTCCGTGAGAATCCCAATCCTTCCAGTATTAACCAAAGAAAGACCCAACTCCACCAGACAATACTATTATCTTTAAATTGCTTTTCTGTCATGTGTCATACGATAATTTAACGATTACTTAAACACTTTTTACATCGACGAGTTACTTTACCGCGAATTAGTACCCTAGACGTATTTGCTTCTGTATATTCATGCCCATTTATACAATGGGTTTTAAGTATTCTCTGATTGTCATGATTTGCAGCACCTGAATTACATGAGTAGTGACTAAATGCTATATTATCTAAATCCCAAAATAAATCAGCATTTGTTTTAAACCAAGGTTGTTTGTGTTCAATACTCAGTTCGTCTACATTAGTAATATCTCTATTACAATGAAAACATACATTTAATTTAAAATCTACTAGAAGTTTAAAAAGTATATTTTTTCTTAATCTATTACAGGCTGTACCAAAAGGCATTCCTAATTGCAAAGCTTTTTGCTCATTGCTGTTCATTGACCTAATTGAGTCCTTGATTAGCTAATATACCTCATACAGGATTCGAACCTGTACCGAACAGCTTAGAAGGCTGCCGCCCTGTCCATTAGACCAATGAGGCATTTGTGTTAGTTTTTCTAGACCGTGTAAATCACAAAGAGACTATGTGTCTTTTGGAAAACTAACAAACCAATGAGCTTCAAGTCGGATTCAAACCGACGAATACTTGTTTTGCAGACAAGCGCCTTAGATCACTTGGCTATTGAAGCACTAAGAGTAGACTAAGCTACTCTATGATAAGGGAACTTATCCCTAATATTTTCATGGAAGAATTTTCCATGAGACTCAGCAGCTAATAAGCCGTGATAAATGTTAGCAGGAACATTCTTATACTTATAAGTAGAACCTGCAACAAAATCTATTACTAAGACTCCAGTTTCGGAATCAAATTCGCAACTTTCTAGGTTGCTTGAACATAACTTAGCCACTACATGGGCCTCCATTATAATTTTAATTTAGGTTTATTAAACCCGTACTTCCTGTCGGATTCGAACCGACACGTCCTTTCGAACACTGGATTTTAAGTCCAGGGTGTCTACCGTTCCACCAAGGAAGCATTATCGTCTATTATACGTTCTTATTGCATGACAATTAGCGCATACAACTTCACATTTCTTTATTTCTTCAACAATTACTTTAAGACTTCTATACATTAGAGAAGCTACTGTAGCATTTTTCCTAAAGCCTGGTAAGTGATCAAATTCTAGTGCTGCTGCATTTTCCTTGTACCCACAATCAATGCAACCTTTAGCTAGTTTAAAAGCATCAACTACATTTCTTTTAAGATCAGCGTTCCTTCTATCTCTCTCAGAATCTTTAATAGTTCTCATGTACCGCTGACAAGATTCGCACTCGTACATTCATAAGAATACTTGCTTCTAAGGCAAGCGTGTCTACTGTTCCACCACAGCGGCTTTAAGAGTCTCCACAATTAACGTCTTTATGCGCGACTCACAGGCTACTTAGACGACTAGTTCCTAATCATTGCAAAGCGTTGTTTGTCACTAGTAAACCATTGTGCGTCTGGAGAGAATCGAACTCTCAAATGATGCTTGGAAGGCACCCATTATACCATTTAATCACAGGCGCATGAGGTAAGTTACTTCTTTTTAGAAGTGCTCTTACCAGCTTTACTCATTGCAATTGCCACAGCTTGCTTTTGTGGCTTTCCTGCCTTGACTTCTGTCGCTATATTACTACTAATTGCTTTCTGTGAAGTGCCTGTTTGAAGGGGCATACATATTCCTTCTTTCTAATTCAAGAGCCTTGGCGCAATGCTTGCAAAGATTCTTTTGCTTTTCCATAGGAAGATATCCTAGAACCCCAACTCTAAAATGTTGCGGAACAAAATAAATATTCTTACAAGCAATGCTTCTATCATCCGACCAAGCTATATGAACTTTACCAAGAGGATGGTCGGACCAACAATACGACCAACTTCTAAATGTAATTAACTCCGTCGATTTCGAAACCGGGGTATGACTTTTTGGCGACGTTATCCGCCGGACTAGTATATTGAGAAGGTTCAACTAAACTCGCTGTTACAATAGTAGGATCAACATATCCAGAAGCACTGAGACTGTTGGGACCGATACTCGCTGTTGACGGTCCATAAGTGCTTTTTGTATTCACATTACTATTAAATCTGGTTAAGGCACCAGATGTTGTTAAATCCCATGCGTTAGACATTCAATAAACCTTAAAAGAGTGATGCTCCCGGTTCGAACGGGAACGCGCAGTGTCACAAACTGCGGGACTACCATTATCTTAGCACCACATGACTTATTTGTCAAGAGGAATTGTAGGGATTCGAACCCTAGGACCGCTCGCGCGGTCGATAGTTTTCAAGACTATTGCCTTAAACCACTCGGCCACAATTCCATTTTCGTAGAGTTTTTAATGATAGAACTCACGCGAACTTAAAACTATCAGTAAGTATGCTGTGTTTTGAAAGAGTCTGCCCTCTATACCACGAACCCTAAGACTCTGCGGAAATACTGAGATTCGAACTCAGGGACCAGTTACGGTCACACGCTTAGCAGGCGTGCCTGTTAAACCACTCCAGCATATTTCCTATGGTTATCCTTATAATGTTCCACTGTGATAGAAATTATCAAGTGCATGATGGCTGAGTCACTGTACTCCCGTCTAGATTCGAACTAGAATCACTTGGGTGTAGACCAAGTATAATTGACCTTTATACCACAGGAGCGTTCAGAGTTGCTTTGTTGCCAACTCTAGCAATTTCTTCCAGCCATCTTTTCGATAGTGTTTCTTAACTTTACCTTTATAGATAGTTTTTACAGATGTAGGACTAGTAGTAACCATAACTTCTACGTTATAGTCGCAAAACTGTTCATCTGGTGGAAGGTTTATATCCATACCTTGATTGTGAAATGTTACTATTAACATCGAGCCCCGACTCAGAATCGAACTGAGAACAGAAGTTTACAAGACTACTGTTATACCATTTAACTATCAGGGCATGTTTCCGTTCCAAGAGATTCGAACTCTACTTTTAGCTCGCGCAGCTAACGTGCAATACCATACACTATGACCGTTCTAGACCGGCGGTTCGGAGTAGCGCATAGGGGGATCGAACCCCTGCGAAATGATTGAAAGTCACTTATCCTGCCATTAGATGAATGCGCCATCAGTGATTTGTTTATAACGATGAACTTCCACAAATCTTAAAGTTTAACGACAGCCCTCTGTACGGGATTTGAACCCGTAATCACACGCCTTGACAGGGCGGTATCTTAAACCGTTCGACTAACAGAGGATTGGCAGCCCAGGTAGGATTCGAACCTACGCATAGAAGATTAACAGTCTCCTGCCTTACCGCTTGGCCACTAGGCTATGAACTGCATTTGCTGCTGGAACAGCATGAGTTGCAACTACATAAACTTCTGTAGCAACTCCAAAAACAAGGGACAAAATCACATACCAAGATGCAATAGCTCCCTTCCATCCAGTCAATTCAAATCGCTTCATTATCTTTCTCTTTATTCTAAAATAGAAGTAGTTGTTGGGGATGCGAGATTCGAACTCGCGACCTCTCGGTTCCAGGCCGAGCCATCTACCTGACTGATCTTAATCCCCAATAGTAAGACCGAGTATCTAATTCGGTCCTTTGGAGCTAATTTATTAAACCGTTTTATTTGGATTCAAGTGTCTAAAATCAGCAAAGCATGTCTTGAATTGAGGGAGAAAGGAGAGTCACCGAAGCGACTCATCTATACTACCACATCAGCAGGAGCGTGTCAAGTCCTATTTTTACGCTGCAATCTTGCTTTAGCAATCAAAGCTTTATGCTTAGGATTGATACGAAATGATCCAATACTGATTCGACGCGCTAGCTTTTCACATTCTGCACATACGTTTTCAGTTTGGTTACGCAAACCCTGCACAGTAAATCGCGTACACGGAGAATCATCGCATCCACACCAATCACACTTCGTTGCTGGAGAGCATAACTCTTTTGGTCCGTACCATAATCCAGGCTTGAAGTTTCTTTCTGCAACATCTGTACTCATAATTACCTCTTGTGCATAAGAAAAGCAGTAAACAAGAACTGATAATGTGCTTTCAAATGCATAGAATGTGAATCATTCTTCATTGCGACGCCATTTTGGCGGTATGCACGCTGGAGAAGTTCTCCTATATTATCGTCATCCACCAAGGGAGCACAATCTTCACACGCCGACCACTCTCCACCATCAATAAATGTACTGAGTGGCGTGGAAATAATGAAAGGATCGCAATACTTAACAGTATAATCATCACCAGTTTCTCGGCCGCAAAAATCACAGTTCATGAATGCATCCTTTGATGTTCACGCCAGCTTTCAAAACGCTGATAGTCTTCCCAATCCTTTCTATCTCTTTCTTCACGCGACATTTGAATCTTTCTGTCCAGCGCAAAACCATCTAGTTCTGGCTTTTCAGGAAGATCATCTGGTGGTTGGCAATAATCCAAGTCGTATCTGTCTAGACTCACGCTTCCATTCTTCCTCTAAATAATACTTGATAAAGCTGCGACCATGTTTTGGAATCCGCGCTTTCTTTGCTTCAAGCTTTTTAGACCGAGATAAACCTTTGATTTTCATTTCGTTCGGTCCAAACTATACAATTAGCCAGGAGTGTTTCTCCTGGCTAAAGGTATAGTAAAGTTTTGTGAGATTTACTCAGCAGCCAAAAGTGCCGCTAGTTCGTCATCATCAGGCTCGGTGCCGGGTTCCTCACCAACCTCTGCATCAGCATCAGTGGAATCGCCCTCACCTTCTGTAGCTCCATCAGCGGAAGGAGTTTCTACGGTGTCATCCTTAGAACCTCGTTCCTTACCAGTGGCATACTTAACAAGCAGTTCGTCTACTGCCTTGCTAACTGCCTCGCCGATGTTTTCATCCTTCAAAAGATGAGCCACCAACTTGTATCCGACTTCACGAACACCGGAAGCTACCTTCTGAGCCTCTAGATCAAGTTCCTTCTCAACATCGGGCTGAGACTTGCCGTCCACAATTCGCATACGGAAAATCTTTGCAGCAGTCGGAGAGAAGATATTGCTAATAGATCGAGGCTTGCGCTCACGACTTGAAGATGCATCTTCCTTAATGTCGATAATAGTCTTTTCAAGAAGCTGCATCAAGTCATCAGGTAGACCTTCCTTGCCTGCAAGACCCTTCTTAAGAATTTCGAGAGTGTCCTTATTTGCCTTTGAAAGCTTTGCCATTTGTTTGTGCCTTAAATTCCTAAATTTTTGTTTTTTGTTGGCTGGCGGCGTCAGGCTGGCCGCCTCACCGTCTACAACCATACTACCATAGCCTGCGGTGCCTGTCAACACCCAAATTCTGTGAAATTTTCCCCGTAGTATTCGGACCACTGGCCGAAATCCTCATGGATCACGGTGGCCGGTTCGTCCGGCTCCAGGCGGTCTAGAACGTCATCTAGCCACCTAGAGACGGCTAGAGCGTTCATTTCGGGGCGGCGTAGGCCCTTATTCTCTCGGCACAGAGCATCCACTAAGGCTATCTGAGCGTCGGAGGGCGGCATCTTTGCCTTACTAGATAAGTTAATATCCAGTTTTTTAGGATCAGGAATCGCCATTGAAAAAGTCTGGATTGCTGGTTTTAATTTTTAATGTAAGCTTTTCACACTCTAAAAGAAAAGGTGCTAGGCATCTATGACACAGATTCCAATATGTGTGAATAGAAAGCATTATTTTTGTAAAGTGTTCTTCATCATCAAAGAAATTACCGCACCCGTCACACTTAGGGCAATGATGACAACAATCTTCTAAATTTGGTTTAAACATCTAATTCTACTTCTCTGAGAAATACTCCGTGATAAATCTTGCCTGCTGCTGTCTTTCTAAGATAATAAACTTCTGCGAAAAATGGTTTAAACTTTTCGCCCATGAGTTGAATCTTATCCCAGATTTCTTTGCGCTTAGAATCATCAATGTGAAAACTCCCTACTTGACCTGCATCTTTTGTTGAGATTTCTTTAGTTTTTGGATCAACGATGATCCATTCGATGTTTAACGCGCCGACATTATTCTCGAACTTTCCCAAACCCTCGATGTATCCAGTGACTCGTACAATCTCTGTTTCGAAGGGTTTAATTTTGACCCAAGTTCGCTGTCGTCCACTCTCATATTTAGCTTTACGTTGCTTAGCAACATGTCCTTCAATGTTGGAGTAGACAGGGAGTCCATCAACTGAGTCAGCGAATGGGACCAATTTGAATGGGACACTTTTAATGTCGAATTTCGCTGCGAGAACCTTTTTCCGCTCCATTGTAGAGTACCCTCTAATATCCACTCCGTTGTAATAGAGCACATCAAATGCCCGTAATTGTAGGATACAAGGATAGCGCTTTCGATTTTGTAAAGCCTCGAAATTTCCGGTAAGGTGTTCAGTATCAATGGCAATAAGTTCGCAATCAATGATCGCGTTGCGGCAGCCTGTATTCTTAAGCTGTTCGGTGACTGCATTTCTAAACTTAATTGATACATCTACATTCTTTTCTGTTCTAGAAACCAGTTTAATATCTTCACCGTTGAAGTAAACTAGCGTTCTGATTCCATCAAACTTTGGCTCATAGATATAAGCCTCATGATTTGTTGGAAAAGTCGGATCATTTTTATCCGGCTGGAGTGTCGCTAGCTTGGGTAACTCTGTTGGCACGATTGGTTCCTATCTTTTGGCAGTTGAATTTGTTTTCAGGTTCAAACGGCACGACTGCAACATGCCACATTGGGTGTTGTTGACGAATAAGCATGTATTTAAGAACCACAGCCTTATCATCTGTGTATTCTTTTACCTCATTGTGCTCCAACAATGGCAGATCATCAATGAGTATCATTCTACTCAATCTAGTATCTCAAAAGCATCAAGATTTTTTGCATTCTTAAGTGGATATCTTTCAACGTTATCCACCTGGACATTTATAAATTCTGGAACAGCATGCGGCCATTCCATCGCATGGGCGTCATATCTATCTTCAAATATACGTTGTGCTTCTTCCTTAGAATCAGCATCAACCAGTGTATATTCTCTGACTGCTACCCAATTAGTGTGCTCTACCTCATAAATTGCCATACGGCCAATTACACTGCAATTTTCGCTTTTCCCATTTCGCTTCTATTTTGGGCATTCCGCAAAACTTGCAGCATCCTTTTTCATCTAAAATACTTTTATCTAACGTGTGGCTAGGCCGCGAATGAAACGATGCACGGATTTGAGAAAGGATCGTTTGGGATTCCTCTTGGGTCACACGTAACTCGTTTTCGAATGGCATAATCACATTCCTTATCTGCTAATTGATTAGCGCCTCTTGGTATCCAATCAACAGTAGCTGCCAACTTCTCTTTCAATTCAAGAAGCATCCTATAGTATGGCGCGTACTTTGGATGCACGCGGTACAAACCATTGACTTGGCAAACAACTAATTGTGAATCTGAGAAAAGCTGGACAGATTCAGCTTCAAATTCAGCAGCTTTTCGTAATGCCATAATAGCTCCTACATATTCAGCAATATTATTGCCTGTAATGCCAATAAAATTACCGAATGTGCAGAGCGTATTTTTCGCATCATCACGAATAACCACACCGTAACCAGACGGCCCTGGATTTCCCTTAGAGCCGCCGTCACTAAATACTTTTAGGTTCACGTATCTTGAAACATCTTCACGATGCGCTCTCCGTTCATTACTGTAGACATAACAATATATTTACATTCTAGACATTCTATTCCTAAAAATGACTTGTTACTTCTGAATGCACACGGAGTTATTTTCGTACACTCAGGACAAAACAATCTAGTGTAGAATTCTACGAAATTACCTGACCACTTCATTGTAATTCCTGAGAAATTAATGGCCATTTCAAATCAACTTTTGTATTTGCTCCTGTGTAAGCTTTCCACTTAGTTTGATAAACAGTTTTAAAGCTGCCCTTATTGCTTCCGAACGATTTAAACCAAAATCATCTGCAATGTCATCTATAGATTTCATTACTGACGGAGCAATCTTAGCGCGCAGCGGAAATGTAAGATTCTCCATGCGCGCTATTGTACCACAAAGGGAATACCTTGTCAAGACTAAAGGTATTACACTGATTTTCTTTCTAAGCAATAAATACAGTAAAACCAATCATATGTACTTGCGATTGTTGATTTGTATCCACCATATCTCCATTCATGATAACCTGGCGCAGTAGTAAGTTCAATATGTCCTGTACCTTGTCCGTGAAGTCCTGTGTTACTGTCAGAATTAACCCAACGTCTTTCTTCTCTAAGTGGCGCACAAGGACAAATTTCTGGCACCTTAATCATTTTCTTCCGTCCAACTCCAATCTGGAACTTCGTTTAATTCTGGTTCTTTATCTTTGCAGTGTGCATACAAATCTATAAGAGGCTCTCCGTTTGCTCTTTCAAAATCTTCCCACGAAAACTCTTTATCGACTAGAGAGACTGAGAACTTAGGACTATTGTTATTGAATTTAACAAAATCTGGATGACGCTCACAATATCGCCGCAAGTCAGCAACGACTAGAGTGTTGAATTGTTGCAATCCTCGCTGAACATCAGTATTATTTTGCTTCCAATGAGAAAGATAAAGATAAACTGCTCGATCTACGAGTTCTTGGGTAGTTCCTTCATCAATAGTCGCTGCGACTAAGAAGAAATACCTGGGAGAGAAAACATCTAGACCATGAATTGAATTTGATGGACGCCGACTAATGTATGTTTTAGCTAATTCTTTTAACTTGTGGTTAGAGTCGATGCCCATCTGGTGAAGAAGAATAAGTGTATCTTCATTTACCCAACTTTGGATAGCCACATATTTCTCCAATCTTGATGTTTTCGTGTACCAGTCATATTCCATAGAAACGTCATCCACTCATCTTCTTCAAAAGTAATGACTGGACGACCTGTTTCTTTTCTAAGTCTATTGACTAGTGTTAGCCAACATGCTCGACCGTTAGGAATATTAGAAGGAATATAATAGATTTCTTCCCAAAAGTTATCATCAGACACAATGTCTGTGACAGTTGTCGCAAACCAATCTGAAAAACCAGAAATGTTATTCAACATGAAATGACTAGCATATTCTGGCCACTCGATTTTGAGTGTTGTCTGCGGAATGTATAAATCTATTGATTGAATGTTTCGTGGATTGTTTTCAACACGACGAATAAAGTTGGCGTTAATCATTCCACCACACTATTCGACAAAAATGTTTAGCAAAAATTCTCTTTTTCTCTGGTGGGCGCAGCCTATTATGGCGAGCATCTGACATAACTGCTCTTTTAAAGCTGCGTGTTCTAAGTATCCAAGAAGGTTGTTCATCTTCTGGTTTTCTAACTGACATTACTACCCTTTCAATTTCTATTTATAGGACTTCCAGGCGCGCTCCCTCGGCTCTATGGTATGCCGACTGGAGAGCATGTGTCAAGATAGGTAAACATGTGTAACACGATTTTACCCTCCGCTGAGCACATACCCTGGTAGACATAACCACCTGCTTATCAGAGGGAATACATAGCCTCTAAGCGTAAACGAGTCGAGAGATATATCGTAATACGATGTAAATATCGGTAAAAGAACGGTAAATATGAGGGTAAACATGTGTAAGCAAATGTAATTAACCGATACTTACAGATGTTTACCTTCATATTTACCTCTCTCTTACCGATAGTGACCGATCCTTACGGTCCTAGGGAGGGAGGGAATACCACTACTGGATACTGTTTTACTTTTGCAAACAGGATTTAGTAGTGGTCTAGAGGGCTGATCACGCTCGACCAACGGCCCTCTAGCACCTACTGACAAATGTTTACCTTTATTTACCGATGCTTACGCCTCGACGAGGGAATACCTGTAAGACCACACATAAAGGAATTACGAACTTCATTTATTGTGTAGCCAATCATGAAAGGCAAAACCCACAAAAGAGTAATGCTTCCTGCAAGGCAGATAACTACTGAAATTATAGCTGTCATTTATTCATCCTTTGGTTCGATGACTCCCCATCCATTCTTTATGGAACGGTAATCATCCTTTTGTAATCTCTTGATTTCGTCTTGGTACTTATTGATATGCTTGTAACAAGCTGCTACTTGTCCTGGCGACCATGAACCCCACCGTTCCCATGAGTGATGAATATCTCGCAAGAAATCTTCAACACGGCCAAAGTGTTGACCATTTCTAAACAGGATATTCAGACGATCATAGCAAACCTTGCCAAGTCGCCACAACTTGAAAGCATCTTGGACAATTGCTGCATCAACAACATTACCTTCTTGCACTTGATAGAAGGTGCCGTCTAGAAGTCGGATTTTCTTATAGGCAGTTCCTATGAAAATCTTGCTGGCTGGATCAAACTTAAGTGCGTTCTTGGAGAGAAACTCGATTTGTTCGACATTTCCAGTTGGCTGATTTGTTTGTTGATTTCGTTCAGGTGCCGTAGGAGTTGGTTGATTTTCTTCACTTTCTCCAACTTCTTCGTCCTCAACTTCTTGATCTTCAACTGTCTCTGTAACGGACTCATTTATCACCTTTTCAATTTCTTCTGGATACATTTCTGCTAGAAAACCCTTCCGGTTCTCTATAACGAAATCACCTGCGTCTAGTTTGTAGACATTACCGCCCCACCGAACAATGATGGTCTTTTTGTCCACGCGCTCTACTTGTCCACGAACTAATTGCAGCACTGACAATGCATCTAATTCGCGGCTAGAACGCTTATATCTCTCCCAGCCTTTGAAGGAGACATGATCTCCTACCTCAAATTTTTCAGCCATGTAGCACCCAATCAACAAATGGCCAAATAATAAGACCGAGAGCCGCCATAAGTGTAGCCATTGTTACAGTATAAGACACTGGATACACAAACTGATCAACTATTTCTGGTAGAAAACAAAGCAGTATTCCTCCAGAAATAGCAGATACCCACCTAATCATTCTTTCCTCCTGTGTTATTTAAAATCTCATACTCATAGGAGCCATTGATGGCCTCCAGAAAAGCGTGCTTCTTTTCTTCATAAGACTCGTACTTCTTAGGAGCAGTAGGTCGTCCAAGATGTGATGTATCTGACTTAAAGAGTTCCTTCTTTATGGTGATTGAGTGTGCGGTGATATGAAGAAGCTCATCATTCTCCACATCACTAATCAGTTCTCGCAGCTTACCTGCCGTTATAATCATATTCTTCTCTTTCTTCTCTTTCTTCTCTTTCTTCTCGAATGCGGATAAATTCTCTTACTAGGTTACGAATGACTATCATCACATAAAACAGGATTGCAACAGCTAACCCTGCTGTGAATACAGCCCACGCAACAAACTCAACCAGCAATAGCACGCCTCGACCACGTCCTATAATTATTATGCTGGAAGATGTTTTCTTGCTCTTTGTGGCTCCAATAGCGATCTGGATCATTAGACCAGCATTTTGCTAGCCATCCGAACCAATCTTGCATGGAAACATGCACTACAAATGGCGGCTCAATCTCCATAGCACCCTTCCGAGTGTTACATCGTGGATGCATCGCACATAAATTGCGGATATCACCATTTTTGTAGATGCTCCAAGGCTTGATATGATCAATAGAAACTTTGTCTGCCAGCATTTGACCGCCGCATCTTGCGCAGCGACCACTTTGGAGCATGTAAAGGAATTCTCGAACTACTCTTGCACGGCCGAAACCGTACCTCTTTCTACTCTGCTTCGCCATTTACTTTACTAGATGGAAGCTTTCGCCAGTGTCCACATATGTTTGTGCAGTCCACTCCATACCTTCACGGAATGTCATACGCTTTCGGAATCCATCAATCTTCCATTTGACAACGATATCTTCCTCATATTCATCAATGAGAACATCGGTTTCAAGTTCATGAGAAGTATAAGTCCTCATACTAATGCGAGAGCTATTTCCAATCCTTCCAGTTGTTGATTCTCACGGATGCGCTGCATCTGTTTTCCGTCGTTATAAGCACGCTCATAAATTGAGCGAAAAACATTTACTTCGCGCGGAATTGTGATAACGTTTCCCTTGATTAATTCATCAAGGTAATCCTTCATCATTCGTTGTCCCTCTTTATCAAGAGGCATCACCAATCTCCTTATCAGGATTTATCGGAGGCATCTTTGCACCATCTTTGATGTACTGGACGCCAGCTTTGTGATAATGGACTCCGAATTGTCTCTGGAAATGACAAGCATAAGCTGTATCTCGCTCCCACAGACTCAGATTCATCAAATCCTCAAATGAATAGATGCCTTTTTCAATGCACATATTCAGTTGAATCTCTGATGCCGCTAGAACTTCCTCTAGCATAAATACTCCTAATGCGTTTGTATTTAGGTCGGGCTTGTGACGACCTTACCGCATTAAACCGAGAGATTAAACTCTCGGCCCACTCTGCTAAACGGTGGTTGTGTTGCGTGTGCTTATCCAGTCTGAAACAAAGATCGGATCAACATATGTCCGTTCATTAATCCAGCAATTAAAGCACAGCGGCTTATTGTTTCGGTAATCTTGTCGATAACAGGCGAACCGCGTTAGTGACAGTCCGCAACGACCACATGCGATAACTGGAAGTGGAGAAGAATTCACAACAGGAACAACGCTCTTTGTTGCGTTTACTTCCATTGTTGCAGGCGTTCCATTGAAATTGGGAATCAAAACTCCCTCAACGAAATCCTTGGCCTCCTTCAATCCGCATCCAGACAACTCACGAACATTCTTGATCATGAGAATCTTGTTTACGGGAGTCTTTGGAGCAGGCTTGAAAGCATCCATGATGTAAAGAGCTTCCCACAAACCCTTATTGCGAGACTTGTCACACTGCTTAATGACGTTCATGCATTCAGGACTGTTCTTGATCCCGTCTTGAATGCGCTGCTTCTTAGTAGCATCCTGAACAACCTGGACCTGAATGTTCGCACTAACATGCTGGTAAACATCATTGATGCCCTGAACAGTTGACAGATAATCACTCTTATCCATCAAATAGAAAGCCTCACTTATGAGCCATGAGCGAACATTTCCAACGAAAGGCGAATAATGATCATCCTCGACAAAGAAATCGTAATCGCTGTCCTCACGATTAGTTCCGAAAAAGCGAGAACCTGTCAGATGGAAAACAAAACGACTGACTGCCATAGCATCCAGCACTTGCTCCTGCGCGGTCTTTTGAGTCTTAGGAAGGTTTGAGAACATTACTGTTCCTTTCTTCTGCGGTTGTTATTTGTTCCGTGCTTTGGAATTCGGAACTGCCGCATTAAACTGGAGATTTCTCTCCAGTCCCATCTGCGTCTACTTATTGGAACTACGATTGTTCCAAGGTGATCGACAAACAGTGCATGTAAGAGAGCCACAACTTCCACCAGGACAAGCTGGGCGACTCTTATTCTTATACTTGCGTTCGTTCCTCTTATGAGTGGGTCCGTTCTTACGTGGCATTTGTTTATCCTTCCGCTTTCATTGGCCAGTGCTGTTCGCAATAGCTAAATTTGATTGTACGACCATAAATGTTGGTCTTATTGCAGACCTTGCACTTAGGACGCCTATCCTTCTTTTCCATTGGTGGAAGCATAATCGTTACTTCACGATTCATTTCTTCCAGTTGTTCTTCCTCGATTACATCTGGCATGGTCGCATCCAGATATTCAGTGAGATTAGGCATAACACGGCCTCACAATGAAAGCCTTAACGCGCATCTTATTGAGCATGCGCAGAACGGCCCGACCTTGTTCCCTATTGGAAACATAGAAAGTGATAATTGTTTTATCTTTCTCGCCTGTCATCATCAGTGTAGGTAGGCGACTCCCACAGACATATCTTAACATAGCTGTCAAGATATGTTTCGACTATTAGATACGGTTCCAGAGATAAATGACTAATGCAATTAGCACTAGACAAAGAATTAAACCGATGATTGACAAGCTTTATTCTGTCAACATCTAAATCAACAGCTAAATACCCGGTTTCCACATCGTCAGGCACAGTTGCTGTGAAAGCAACAGTTATAGTGACTGCCTTCATTCGCTTATCTCGTCCCTTCCTTTGATAACCTTTTCTAGGATTTCATCGACTGCCTTTGTGTATGTGGACCCATCAAAATTAGCCGGGTCGGTGGCCTCCAACCAAATAGTATCTCCTGCCTCTGATATTTGTAAAAGAGTGTGCTTATAAAGTTGTGACGAACCCATGCCCCACGATGCTGTTTCGTTGCGGCTGTCCGCATCCTTAATACGTAGAGCAAATATGAAACGACGATAGAAGAAACTGGTGAAACATGTAGCTAATACTTTGCCGTCCACGTATTCATCAGAACCTTTAATCTTCACTGTTGTGAATGTGAGTTCATTTCCACCAGTAATCCCGAGGGTATTGTAGTAGAGATAAATCTCACACATCTTACCCGCAGTCTCTAATGCGTTGATGATGGAATAAATCTTCATTCCATACGCATTTATATGGCGTTGGTGAACCATCCCTCTAAAACCACCATTAATGTAGACCTTGACAATCGGATTATCAAAGCGCACATGATGGAATGTTTCAAAAGGATAATCATCCCATCGGCGGTCCATATCAATCTCACCAGAACTATCGCTATAAACACGACGGCGCCGGATTGATTTTGTGGGAATGTCCATCGGCGGTGAACTAGACAACCAATCATTGAAGTTATCAACACCGTCGAATAACTGTCTTACGGACTCTTTATATGATGCACCATAGAATGATGGATCATTAGGCCGTATGACATTTGAATCCATGTTCCGCTTATTGCTATCTAATTTGATAGCCGTCCGCAAATCATCGCTCCGAACCCACTCTTTTATTTCTTCGAGAGTGTGTTCGTATTCAAAATCAGCCATTAGTCATCCTATCAACTAATCTTTGTGAACGCATATAACAGCTATGGTGAAAATCGTTGAGAGTACAAACATGGAAGTCGGATGCTACCAGCTTGCGACCTAAACGATTTTCAGCGCAGCCAATACACAACATGCCTTTATTGCTATTGTGTATTAGACTCCAAGTAGAATCGGAGAGCATATAATACTCCCCGATCCTGCTTGTGTCCACGCCACAATCGAGGCAGGTAAATCTAGTTCTCGACTTCTTCATAGAGAAAATCCAGATTTACATTAGCCTTATATGCAGCGAGATATCCCCACTCTGGCAGGCGCACGATGCCCTCGCGCAGATTAGGAGCCCACGTAGAAATCATGCGTTCAAAAAGAGTCTTAGCATCGAATTCTGCCAGACCTTTAGCGATATCCCGGATATGTCGGGTTGACATTACTTCCTGTGCATTGTTATTCATCAGATATTCTCTGATCTTCCATGCCACATTCAGCAATGTTTCATCGGAAAGAATGGCCCTCTCCACATCTTCATTGTAAGAGAGATACACAGCTTGGTTGAACCGTGTAAGTGTTGCCATATCTAGCCGATTGCGGCTATTGTATGCTGCTGTCGGTCCACGACCGTTTGTGTTGGTTGCAGCAAATGAATGGAAGTTTTTGTGTCTCTTGTAAGTCTTGCCGTTCTTTGGGTTGTAGAAATCGTCATACTCCACAATCCTATTAATGACAAGTAACAAGTTTTGGTCGGCACCGTCCATTTCATCCCACAGCACCAGCCCACCTTTCTCATAGGCCACACAAAGCTTAGACTCAACAAATGAGCCATCCGGCAACATGCGACCATAAAGGTCAGCCTCATTAATGCCAAGAGTCATTGACAGTGGTACAAAGATGAATTCATCATCACTGAATCCGAACTGAGCCTTAATTACTTTGTAGGCTTGTTCGACGGCGAATGATTTACCACTGCCCGACGGTCCCCAAATCATCGCAAGCTGGCGAATCTTGTAATACTTCACCAAATCCTGCAAGATTGCAGAGGGCGCCTCATTAGTAGCGAACTTATACTCACCCTTATTCTCTGCCAGTTGCAAAGTGTGGGTGTGAGTTTGTGTAGCCGCTACTTTGTTGCGGAGATCATTGAGAGTGTTTGTAAACTCTCGCAGTTCATTAACAAGCTGGATATGCTGCGTATCATACGCTTCCAGTCTTGAATCCGCTTCTTCTTTGATCCAGTTATGTAGCTTGTCATATTCAACATTTGACAAACCACTGGCGGCGACTACAGCAGTGGATATTTGCTCGACTAATTTATCAAGGTCGAATCCACTATTGCTAGTAGGTCGTGCGCTCGGTGTTGGGCGGCCGTCGAATTCCACAACCTCTGTTTCATTGTGTGGATTTACTTCGTCACCTTTGCAGTACGCCTCTGCGCGCCACCTAGGAGCGGGCCATTTACTAAATGTAAGCCCACATTCTGGACATTTGTAATGTGCATACTGTCCGCAAGTAGCCGAGTTATGACCCGGCCCACCGCATTCAGCGCACTTTCTACCTGCCATGATTGTCCTTTCTGCTAAATTGTGACAGTCTCATCAGTAGTGGAATGTCAATCCACTATATTACTGGCGGCTATTTACCACCAGTAATTTCGACGTTATTTGCGCTCTACTGAAACCTCGAAATCGCGTCCAGGCAGATGAGAGCCCATCATATTCTCACCACCAGTCATCACATCGACCAAAGCTTTGATTAAAACAATGGCTTGTTGTTCAGTGACGGTGATGATGTTGTGGGAAACACCTATGCTTGTGACTTCTTTGACGTTGATTTTGATCATCGTTCGACCTGCATCCCGCAATTGTTGCAGAAAGCTTTGGAGTGGTCGCTAGATGCGATGCACTTGTTGATATCGAGATTAATCTTTTCGATCATGTTCTCGATGATTGTCTTTCGCAAGGACAATTCAGCCGTCTTAGACTTACGGCCATCCCTTTGCGCAAATGACAATTTGCGATTGACATTGCTCCAGTCTGTTCTGAATGCGGCCAATTGTTGATCGAGTGACATTAGGACTTCCCTTTCTGTTTTTGATTTTAGTGGACTAGGACTAGAGCGCCCACATAGATAACACAATCCAAAACATTGATGTTATTTATGAAGGCCGGTCGCTTTTCTGGCCAGGCGACCGCCGTGCTCCACTTGACAATAATACAAACCTGATTTGAGCCGATTCTACGGGCGATTCTAGCCCTCAACGCATCAGTTATCGGACGTCGCCGAAAATCGCCTGTATGGCCCTCAAAATGGCAGGAATGATAGCTCTCGCTTATGGTGCTTCCCATGCATGAAACGAGGGCATCAGTCATAGGATACCCTGGTAGGGTATTCAGACCGTGCCGGCATTGATACTTTAGAAAGTAAAGTATTTCCAGGTCTTTCATGTCTCAGAAATGCCGAAACCCTCCCACCGTTGCCGATGGGAGGGCACGTTTCGGCGTATCAGTAAGTCTGCTCAGACACTCCCTGTTTCGACTGTTCCTACTGTTGATTAGCAGGTTCCTTGGCGCCAGCAGTACGGGGATTCGCTTTGATCACCTCTGCCCAAAGCTTGTCATTGTCCCACTTGCCCTCAACCGTGAAAGCTTGCCCGGATTCGCCCTCTCGGGAAGCATCGGTAACGATCTTCTTGATCGCATCGATCTTCAATTGGTCGGCCGTGAAACCGCAATCAGCAATCATCTTGTCTGCCTTTTCCTTGCGAGCCTTATCCCGAGCCTTTTTGTCATCCTGGCTCATTTCCACGGCAGTCAGCTTTGCGCATCCCGCGATCTTGATCATCGCTTCAAGGGTTTCGATCTTCCACATCACCGCAAAATCGGAGGAGGCAACCTTGCCGTTCATGCGACGGATGATTAGCTCGGCGAATTCGGTAAGGGTTTCGGTGTCATCCTGCGATACCGAATTGACTGCCATCACAGACAGGTCATATCGCCCGAGTGCCGAGTAGATACGCACTGCTGGAAATGCCCTCAGATCGTCACCATTGATGGATTCGGGAAGCTTATTGCTGCCGCTATTCTTCCTGGCCGCAATCTCACCCTTGATCATTTCCAATATGGCGTCATATGCCCCTGCCGTTTTGAGCGCATCAACCTTTCCCGCGAAACGCTCAGACAGGATATCCTCGGCGGTTTGTTCCTTGGCAGTTTCAACCGTGAAAGTGGGCCATACGGTAATGAAACCGTTGCCGATAATGAACGGTTTAATAAGGCCCTTCTTGTAGACGTTCACCGGGCATACGCGTTCCCTTTGCGTGCTTTCCGTCTCATTGTTTGTGGATTCGTTATCAGTGGCCATTGATAGTCCCTCCTGCCTTTTAGGCATGCGTTTTTTCGTGGCGGTTCCTGCCGCCAGGGGAAGTATCGCGCGTGATAGGCGACTGCCAAAACATATAGGAAATAGGTCCTGGTCGGTAATAGGACGCTAACTTCCAATCTATTAGTACCCTCACCGCAATTATTAGCATCCCCTAACATCGTGGTTTATCCCGACCTAACAACAAATGTTAGTATTACCTAAGACCCCATGTTACCGCGCCCTAATAGCGCCGTCCACAATCCGAGGGGACTGGTGTCGCAAAGAATTTTCTCCCCTTTCTGAAAATAATATTATTAGATTTTGCAGAAAAGCATGATTCTAACCAGAAATTTATATTTTTCATTTCTAGAATACCAATAGGACTTCCCTTTATGTTAGTATCTCTCACCTTTAATTATACCATGCCTGTCAAGATTACAGCTTTTACAGTGATACTAATAGGACTTACCTGGCGGCGCGGAGCAATCAGTATATGTACCCTCTTGCAATTGTCAACAAAATCAGGTATTCTGCCAGTATGTCCTCCGAAAATGACCTGGAAGCCCTATTACAAGAGGCAGATGACATTGATGATCCTTTAGAGGCTCAACAAGAAACACATCTTCAAGTTATGACTCCCGAAGAAGAATATGCAGTAGAACTTGAAAAGATAGAAAATAAGATTGTTGAGCTATATGTAGCCGGAGCATCAGTCCGCCAGCTATGTAATCGCTTTCCCAAGTATGACGAACGTTCAATTGGTGAATTATTAACCACAAAATTATCAGTTCGCCACATGAATCCAGACCATTTAGTTGGTGCTGGTGTATTTGGGTATGATGAGGACTTAAAAGCACTTACGGATTTCATAGAGGAAGCAGGGAAGGGTTCGGCTGTCAAGCTATCGGCTATTAAAGGTAGAGCCGAGATCAGGGAAAAGAAGTTAAAGCACATGCAGTCAGTAGGAATCCTTCCAGATAAAACGAATCCATTTGAGGCGATTCGCCCAGGTGAAGCTAATTTAGAATCTATAACAGCTTCACAACAACAAGTAACAGCTAAATTCCACCAGGCCAACAATCCAGAAGATCGTTTGGCACAGATAGAGGCACTAGAAGGTGAGTTCAATGTTCAAGATTGATAGAAAAGAAAGAAATCAGTTAATGCTCTCCAGCATCGTTACGGCGCTTGGCGTCCAGCCAATCGACAAGAATAAGGAAGATTATGTTCAATTAGTGCATTTAAATGATGCAGATTATGATTTAGCTGAAATTTTAATCGCACTTTACCAAAACAGAAATATGTGGACAGTTCCTTCTGCTCCAGTATATATAACTGGTTACAGGTGTTCCTTGTGTGGTTCATGGGTTCCTCATGGACAAACGCATTCGTGTACTGTTACTGCTCCTTACATTAGCACAAGTTTAACAAAGTGCCTTAATTGTGGAGTTATGTATGATCCTGTTACTGGTCATACATGTATGGAGGTCATATATGCCACTTGTAGGACCACTTAGTCCCTTAGAGAAGATAGACCTTTATACTTGGTCTTTGAATCGTAGAACACTTAAAGGGAAACCTTTTAGTATAATTCCACCATACAAAGCAATCTATCGTGACCAGTCGATGGAAATGTATGTTGAAAAAGCGGCTCAGTTATTCTTCTCAGAATATCTCATTACGTTAGCATTTTTTGCTGCTGATGTTAAATGGGGCGATAGAGGCGTTGTTGCTTATTACTTCCCATCTGAAAAGCAGCTAAATGACTATTCTATTGCCAGACTTGATCCCGAGATATCTTCTAATCCTTATCTCGCCCAGCGAACCGCTAATAGGGTTATAAACCAAAAGAAAGTAAAGACAAAACAAAATGTTCAAATTAAACAAGTTGGTGATGGATTTATATACTTCCGAGGATCGCAAAATAGACGCCAGGTCATATCTGTTGATGCTGATGTTGTTATTTTCGATGAAGTTGACGAAATGGCTGATACCGTCATCGAAGCTGGTAAGATTAGAGCACAGTCCTCACTGCACCCTTTTTATCGTGGCGGATCAACACCAAAATATCCAAATAGGGGGATTGATTCCCTCATTCAGCGGAGCACCAACAAAACCTGGATGGTTAAATGCTCACGTTGCGGCTATGAGCATGATTTGGCCCTGGTCCACGATTGGATTAGACCGCTTAGTGGCGTTAAGCAATCACAATTAACAATAGACTATGCTGATGAAAAAATTGGTACGAACTTTCATCGTGGTAAAGACTATTACGTTGGGTGTCCTTCTTGTGCTCATATCAGTAATGTTTGGAATGGTCGTTGGGTTAATCAACGTGAATTATCTAGTCCTAACGTGGACCATGAAGGCTATCACTTACCTAAGCTATTCTCTAACAGGCTTGCTGGTGAGTTGTTTGATTCAATAGCTAAGACAGTAGAAAGAGAAAGAGAAGGTAAATTAAGTGAGGCTGCGACACAAGAATTCTATAATTCTGTCTGTGGACTTCCTAGGGCTCCCCAAGGAGTTCAGTGTTCTCTTGAACATTTACAAGCCTGCCAACCTGCCAATAATGCTTCACCTGTGTTTAATCAATTTTATACTGCCTATGATGGTGACTGGAAGCGTTGTTTCATGGGAGTTGATGTAGGACAAAACATTCTACATGTTACAGTGATTGGTTATCCTAGAGATAATGCATCACTATACGAAATGACCGGAGGTCGTGATGTACCTGTATTATTATTTGCTGGTAGTCCTAAGGAGTTTGAAGAACTACCTCCTATATTCAAAAAATACGACTGTCTACGAGGCGTAATTGACAATCATCCAGAATATCGTAAAACAATGGAATTGTGTAAAGCATTTCCGTATCGCATTTATGCTGGACACTACGCTCCAGGTTGGGCCAATAAAGGTGCTAATCTATACGTCTATGATGAAGATGATTTGGAATCTTCCAAAGAATTTACCTACTCAGTTACAATGGGCCGTTCGGAATGCTTGGAGCTTATGTTCGACTATGTATTTAAGAAAAACATTGTTTTGCCCTACCCTATCCATAGAGTTGGCGGTTTGGAAGATGACAGCGGGTTCGGACAGTTTCCGCGTCACTTAATGGCGCTTACTAGAATTGTAGACGATGGTTCCGTCCAGACGCTTCAAAATGGACAATTAAAGAAGCAAGTACCAACAGGTAAAGTTATATACATAAATACTGGTGATGATCATTTTGCTCATTCATTAACATACGCTTTAGTAGCGGCTAAAGCTACTAGACTTGATAATTCATCAATCCCGGTAGAAACTGCACTTCAAGATCTTTTCTTTGGAGTTAAAAGCGCGGCCCCGGAGAAATCTGCTCCAGTCTTTCCAGGATTAGGTGTTATCAGAGGAAATCAACAACAACGTGGTTTTTATGGACAATACAGACAAGGAACGACTCAAAGCCGCCCTACAGGGTACTAAGAAACCAAAAGCGGTTCTTTTGTGTTTCACTCTGTATTGTGCTATCTGCCATAATTTCTGGAGCCAGGATGAATATCATCCGAAACAATGGCAGTGTAAATGCGGTTCTACAAAAGTTAGAGTCAGAGGAATAGAAAAAGTATATGGAATCTAAAATGCTTCCTTTTAATGATAGGTGGGCTACAGCATTGTTTTTGCTGTTTGGGTCATGTATCAGAGACGATCATACTGTAATAAGAGATATACATGTTCAAAGCACACGGTGCGTTTCTTGTGGTAGAGAAGTAGCTGATTGGGATATAATGAATGGACTTTGCACAGGTTAAGCCAGAATTTCAATACCTATACAAGCGTTGGTTTGAACAGTGTTTATTACAAGATCATCAGATACGTTTCCTTCCAGCCTACGGAGGATTTCTGTGCGCGTCTTGCGGAAAGTTAACATTTGATGATAACTTCATTGAGTGGTTCAATAATCAGCGTAAGAGTAGCGCAGAACCAGAAGCGGCTGTATAATAGGTACGGAGTATTGTATGCCTGAAACAAATGAGTATGATCCTAACGCGGTCTACAAAGAACCTATATACACTCAGGAAGAATTAAGTAAGGCTCCAGGCCAATTACGTGATATTGGAAATGGAGTTAATAGTTCTCCAGTGGGTATCACGCATATAGGTCGTGAAGAATTAGAACAATGTTGTATCCCTGATGATGGAATGTCATCAGAACAAAGAGAAACTGTCCAAGAGTGGCAGGCACGTATGGGTGTTGGTATGGAACGCATGCGAGGCAATAATCGAGGTAGAACCTATCACTACTTTAGATAATGCAATTAGATAAATTTCATGTAGCAGTTCTGGATGCTCTTTACAAGCGACTGGTGCCAGATAATTCCAGTTTTAATAAGCCACAATCAGAAGGTTCTGGTGAACTGACAAAAGATGCTTTTGGGCATCCAAAGTCATCACCGGGTAAGATAATGACGCCTCCACTTGAAAAAGTGGAAATGGCTCAATTACCTGTGTCACCAACAGCAGAATCAATTTGGACAGCATTACGTGGAGCGCAAGGTTTCGGTCTTGCTGTAGGTCGTCAATCACAACCTACTAATTATAATCCATTTGCTGCTGCGTCGGGTTATACACACGGTTATTTTTGGATACCGAAAAAAAACCCTCAGCAAATTGATATTCAAGACCTTAACGCTTATGGTTGGACACCAGGCGGATTACTTAATGTTTTAGCTGATGTTTCTCCTGAAATTGCTAAGGCATTGAATAATAAGTTACGAATGGTTGGAACCAAAGTAACTTTCAAGGCTGTTAAGAAAGATGGTTCAGAGGACCCACGCGGTCAAGGAATGATTGATGATTGTATAACAAGAATCAATCCTTTCTATGGTGGCATCAACATGATTATAAAGCAGTTGGTGTTTTCTATATTCTGTTGGGGCGCTGCATGTCATGATTCTGAAATCATGCCAGATTTGAAGGGAACTGGAAATATCTTTCCTGTTTGTCCTGATACAATCTATTTTGAGCGGGATGCTAATCAGTTTCCAAGACCATTTCAGTTACAGTATCTGTGGGGAATGAATCTTCCAGAACTGTATCATGATATGCACCAGATGAATACACTTCCTTTTAGGGAAATGAATCTTGCTAGTTTTGCATATACCCCTTTTGATCCCGGTATTGATGATCCGTATGGCCGCTCTCCAGCTTGGCCTGCCTTACAGGTTATCTTCTTTGCGGCACAACTATTTCGTGATCTTCAAAGGGTTGTTGAAAACCAGGCATGGGGCCACACTGATTTTAGTCTAAAGTCTGAAATCTTAATGAAGTTAATGGCACAGATTTCACCAAATGAAATGAATAGTGCTGCTAAGTTAGCGTCATTCATAAACGACAGAATTAGTGAAGTTCAGTCTCAATATGGTGCTCTCCAGCCTAGGGATGCGTTTGTTCATCCTGATTATCTTGAAGTAACGCAAGATGTTAAAGGCGCAGACCTTACTGGTATTGATAAAATTATAAGTGCTGTAAAAAGAGAAATTGTTACTGCACTTAAAGAAATCCCTCAGTTCATGGACGTAGAGGATACCGGTAATTCAGAACTTACTGCTAATCAGTTTGAAATGTATGTTCATGATGTAGAAGCATATCGTGATGTAATATCTGACCATATTAAGAAGCATCTTGTATTAAATGCTTTCTTACTTGGATATCATGATTTGCGCGTTGTTTCTTCTTGGGATGCTATTAGATCAACTCAGCGATTACAAGATGCGCAGGCTCATAGAGTTGAGATTGGCAATCACCAGATGATTAGAGATAATGGCTGGCAGACACAGGACCAGGCTTCTTTGAAGGTAACTGGTACTAAAGCTGCAAAAGCACAACCTGATTGGGAACATCTTGTTTCACAGAAGCAAGGTGGTACTGGAGAGGTTGCATCTGGTAGAGATAAGAATACATCACAAGTAACGTCCGGAAAGGGAAGTACAAAGTCCAAGAATGCAAGAGACTTTAACTCAGATGCTCAGCAGTCTTGGCCTTTGTTCCCTATGGACTTAGGAAATGATTGTAATTACAAAGATTGTAAAAAGAAAATTTCAAATGGCGATTACTGCATGCAACATGCAGAATTATTAGGAATGGAAGGACCTGACCATGAAAGTAGCTAATTTTCATATACCTGTTTCACCTTGGGTTTTGTTAGTTATCTTACTAACCTTCGTAGGATTGACGGCTCTTGGCCCTGTAGCTGCTCTAGGGGCTCCTGTGTGGGCTGGGGCACTTCAAGGGGCTGTGATGGCCATGCTGACTACGGCTGGCGTGATCTTCGTAGCCAAAGGTGGAGACAGTACAGCAGTCACACCAACGAATTACACCGTGGATTTGAACAATGCGAAGTCTTACTAAATTACTAATTGGATTTCTTATCATCACATGTTGTGCTTTAGGTTTTGGTTTTTACGAAGGATACACAGTACATGGAACTGCGTCCTCTCCACATAACCTACAACCAAGCCAAGATGATCTAAATCTAGTTGTTGCTGATCCTCAATTTAAAGCATTGGTTCAGCAGTACCATCTATCATTAGGAAATCCAGAATTACTAGATGATACTAAAGTCGGCGCTAGTGAAATCGTAACTTTTAAGCTTACAGGCTCAGACCAAGACGGTCCAATTGTCTATGTCTGTACTGTAAGGTCCATGGATAATCAACCAAAAGAAGTCGCTGGGTGTTATTACGCCCAATAATTAAGCAAAGAGATAAAGAAATGAATATAAAAACAGATTTTGTAAACGTACATAGTGATTGGGAGCAGAAATTCGGTGCTAATTTAAGCGGCCGCTCTGCTTCTATGAAGGCTTTTCTTAACTTAGTATCAGCAGGTTTACCTGGTGTTCCAGTTTCAATCTTAGAAACAGGGTGCATGCGTCTTTTTGATGATTGGGGTGGCGGCTGTTCTTCATGGGTAATATCAGATTTCATGCAAAACTATGTACCAGGCGGTACTTTAGTTTCTGTAGACATAGTTGCACAGAATTTAGCTTGTGCGGATTATGCAGTTAAGAATTTAGTGTTTAGAAATGGGTCTGAAAACTTTGATTGGAAGCCTATTTGCGGTGATTCGTTAGCTATTTTGGGAAATATGCTGACATTGCCTTCTGGAAATGACACTAGATTTACTGGAATATATCTAGATTCTATGGATTGTGACCCAAGAGTACCCGAAGGCAAGGAAACTACAGAAGAATCGCAGAAACATCAGCTTTGTGAAGCCAAGATTGCTCTCCAGTTATTCGATGACAAGGCTCCGTTTAAGGTTTTATTGTTAGATGACAATGATTTACCTTATGGTGGCAAGTGTAAGCTTACAAAAGAGTATCTTTTATCAGAGTTTTGGGCTTGCGTAATGGATGGACAGCAGAGTTTGTGGATAAAGCGTAATGACAGATTCAAAATCTGGTAAACCATTCCTGTTTTTAGACGTAGATGGTGTTTTAAACCTTCAAAAACCGCGTGAACACTTTAAATCTAGAGTTAAAACTAAGGTTGATGGACATAAGTTCGTCTATGACTTGTCAGTTGTTGACAAATTACCTGAATTATCGGAAATATTTGAGATTGTATGGGCTTCTAAAGGCTGGCGCGGACGAGAAGATACCTATTTATCGCCCATATTTAGTCTACCGACTGCACTAAAACAGCTTCCGTTGCCCGGAAATCCCGAAGATTATAAGAATGATGAAATGTTACCAGAGAAATTGGACGAAATAAGGCGATTTGCTGGTGACAGACCTTGTGCTGTAGTGGATGACAAGGGTGGACAGCATATTGAGGATTGGGTTGCAGACCGTTTAAATACGATTTTTATCCAACCTAACCCTCATAGAGGCTTAAAACTCAAAGATATAAAGAAACTAGAAAGTTTTGCAGCTAATATTCATGTCTGAAAGAACAATAGAAATACCAGAATTAGTTAAATTTGTTCATAGGGTGCTGCCGTTCAATATTTTAGACATAGGTTGTCATGATTCAGCTTTCTATGCTAAACATCTGATAAAATATGGTGTTTACACAGGTATAGACTTACTTCCTATTGGTGATGAAGTAGTCTATATAGATAAGTTTATTCAAGATGATGTTTGTGCGCATGAATTCTACAGTAAATATAATCTAGTTACATGCGTATCTGTTATTGAACATGTAGACAAGCCGTTAGAAATTCTTAAAGCTGCAATAGACCTTTCTGATAAGGCTATTTACGTGTCGTTTCCTGTAGGAAAAGGAGAAGGAACTGGATTTAAATGTATAACGCTAGAAAATCTTATAGATTTTTATGGTGTTTTATTAGATAAGTTTAGTTTCAGCACACAGTATTTTTATTGTGAAACACCAAATGGAGTACATCAGCCTTGGTTAGAGGTAACAGAATCGAAAGCTGTTTCTGTTGTCTATAATGAAGAAATTGGTGTTCAGTGTGTTGGTATATTCAAAGGTATAGTTAGATGAAAAATGTTTTATATTTAAGTTGTCATGCGATATTAGAATATGATGAATGTAAGTTACTTTCAGAAGCTGGGTATAATGTTCGAGCTATTGGGTCGTATACGAATCCCCACAGTCCTGGAGACCCTAAAAGACCACCTATTATGTCGATGGAGCAAAATCTACAGCATATTGACATTTCAAATAGATTCCACCAAGATAATTTGCATCAAGAACACCTAGATTGGGCAGACGTAGTTGTATTTATGCATATGCCCGATTGGATTCAAGGTCAACTAGCGAAATTAAAGCAGTGGGGCGGTACTGTCGTCTTTAGAAGCATTGGACAAAGCTCTGAACTAGTTGAACAGCAACTTAACAATATGAAATTGGTCCTCGGAGATCAATTGAAGATAGTTAAGTATTCTAAGAATGAACTTCTATGGCCTAATAATGCTGGTGCAGACTGCATAATTCCGTTCTATAAGGACATTCCTTATACATGGAATTCTGATGATTGTATGTTTGACGTAGCATTTTGCGCTCAAAGTGCTGAGCAGAGAGGAAGTTGGCTTAAATTCAATGATTTATTTGCTGTTACAGAAGAAGCTAACATACCGAATAGGGTTCTATTTGGTCCCTCAAATGAAGGATTGGCCGATAGAATTGCGGTTCAATGTCCAGAATACAGTGGTTTACTGTGGGGATTCGCTCATTCGGAGATTCTTCTTTACTCTGGCACTATCCCTGCTGCATACACATTAGTACCAATTGAAGCTATGATGGTAGGAACACCGATTCTTACTTTTACAGATGATTGGTGGCGCAAGGGACATGAACATTGGGTTCCTAAAGGAATGTTCGATGTTTGTAACTGGATACCTGATGAAGTTATGGTCAATAACTTAGAAGGTGCTGAAATGTTAAAGAGACTTCTGGAGCATCCAGATTGGTTGCAGACTATCTCAGAGGACAACAGAAAGTTCGCAATGAAGCATTTTAGCCCAAAGGCAGTTGAACCTTTGTGGAAAGAACTTCTTGGTTAAATTATTGGGCGAGTCTGGCGGAATGAAGATATTTGCTGATTATCATCATGGCGGTCTGTATCATTCTCTCCAGTTGATGGCGGATGATTTAGGAGCAGAAATATACAGACCTGTAGGTATGGATTGGTTTAATAATGGATATTTTGGTATTGCAGAGCCGTATGGTAATGCTATTGAGACTGTTAGACAGTTTCTCGAATTCGATTCTGTTCCAATGCATGATCTTGTTCCTTCTATTAATTACGGAAGCCTACGTACCGATTCTGTGTTTGTTGCTAACGATATTGCTCATGAAAGTCGGACATATGCTATTAGTTTCGAAACTTTCGCCAATACAGACTTTGATGTTATTATTTGTACAATACCCTATGATTTAGAGAAATTCTATGGATTACGCAATACGTTTCAGCCGAGAGCCAAACTTATATATCAGATTGGCAATCCTGGATGGTCTTTACCTGAAATTGGGAAGTATCCTAATATTCTTGACTCGGTTGGGATGATTAGGGATGAACAACGTAGAGCGTATAACTATCTAAGATATCACCAGAAATTCGAAGAAGAAGTGTTTTATCCTGGAGAACCAACAGATTCAAAGAATGTAACTTCTATGATTTTGTTTCCAGAACAGCATCATCTGTTTGAAGCAGCTAAGCAACTTCTTCCAGACTATAATTTCGTATCTTATGGGTACTCTCCGCCTTGTGACCACCCTCAAATAACGGGAATTAGTAATATTGCTAAGATAATGCACGACTCTAGGTTTGGATGGCATTATAAGACAGTAGATGGTTACGGTCATATAATTCATAATTGGTTTGCTTGTGGTCGTCCTGTAATAGCAAGTTACGAAGCTTATAGAGATAGACAGGCTAGAGACTTATTAGTAGATGAAGAAACTGGCTGTAATCTTGATGGACGCAATATTGAGTGGATTGTAGACTTTATACGACGTGCCGAAAATCCAGAGTTCTATCAATATCTTTGTAAGCAAACACAACTACGGTATAAGATGTATGTTGATTTTGAAAGGGAAGCGAAACAAATTCGACATTTCTTTGAAACATTGATATAATTGAAGCATGAGTGTTGTAACTTTACGATATCATTTAGAAGATAATGGTTACATAGCAGGCTTTCAGGCTTCTTCATTGGCATCTGAGCTAGCATGGAATATACCAGCAGGTAGTGGTTCCTTAGCTCAGGTGTCTCTTGATCCCTTTGGGGCGTTGACTATAAATGCGTCAAATATGCAGGCAGCCAACGCCCTTTCTGCATTGCTACCGTCAAATACGATAACAACTAATGATACTGGTCGTATTTCTGTTGAAGGTAATAATGTAAATACTATTAGTAATTTAGTTACAGCAATTTCTCAGATAAATTTTCCTGGTGCAACCCTAGTGAGGGACTTATAACATGCCAGTACGAAAATACGTCCTTATTAAGGACGCTTCAAACTTACCAGTATTTGGCGCCGAGGATGGCACCAGATTCTACGGAATAAGACCTTATAATACCTATACAGTATCTAATGTTGATTCTGATGATGGTACAGGATATTTTGCTGAATTAGGTGTAAAAGATAACGATCTTTATAATTTGTTTTCATTGGCAAATAGTTATCAGACACCTTCTCCAACAAATTCTCCATCTACAGATCAGACTATTACATTTAGTGCAACAGTACATCAGGTATTGATTGACAATACTAGAAATTCAAATCCTGTATATGTAGAATTTGCTGATACTCCTTCCAGCAATTCTGCTTCTCCGCAGATACCTGCTGGCGCTCAAATTATAACTTCTGTTAATACAACTAAGATACATTTGTGGTGTGTTACTCCAACAAGTGTTGTAGTACGTGCGTGGTCTTAAATGAGACACGGTGGTGTTTTCTTTGCCAATGCGGTTTTATTAAACCCTTCTGGTACACAAACAGGAAATGTTAATATATCAGGTAACATTTCTTCATATGAAGTATCTGCTACTGAGTTTATTGGTCAATCTCTCCAGCTAGGTGGACCGTTAGTTGCTGCTACTATAAATGCAACAAATGGATCATTTGATAATATTTCTGCTTATGGTACATCTAATTTAGGTACTGTAACAGCAAATTCAATATCTACCTATTCAGTCGGCACAGATACATTTTCTGGTGTTGCTGGTAGTTTTACTTCTTCATTAAATGTTTCATCTTCTGTAAGTGTAGGACAAAATATTTCTACATATGCAGAAAGTGTTACAAATCTTAATGTTTCTACTATTGCAATAAGTGAAGCCGCTACTATTGGTAATTCATTATTTGTTAACGGAAACGTAGCAACACGTACTTTTTCTGTTCTTAATACAGCAAACATTAACACACTGTTGTTGTCTACACCGCTGTCTGCCTTATACGGTGGAACAGGTTACTACAACATACCTATTGGTGTTTTGTTAGGTCAAGGTCCAAATGCTACGCAAGTAGCAATAGCTAAACCTGTTTCAGCAGGTTACGTGTTAACTGATAATGGTCCAGGTAGTTTACCAACATTTCAAGCGAATGCGGGTAGCCAGGGTGGGGTATCTGTATTTAAAACTTTCTATAATGCAAGTGTTACAGGAACTACTGTTACATTAAATGATTCTGGTGTAACGTTACTATACGTTGGAAAGAATGGTTCTGGTTTAGCGATTGGAACAGATGTAACTGTTGTAGGTAGTACAGTCACATTTACTACGGCGTTATCTACCGATACTATCTTTATCGTCTACACTACTTCTAGTACATTCAGCGGTGCAGTAACGTTCCAGCATGAGGAATATACACCAGCAAATACTGCAACAACTGTCACGTTATCACAGACTCCTGGCACAGTCTTATTTGTTGCCAGAGGTTCGGGGATTCAGCGTGCAGGCACAGATTACACGATTGCTGGTAGTGTCCTTACATTTACGTCGGCATTTGATGGTGTGACAAATGTAATTATTGGCTATGGTTCGCAAGGCACAGGCGCAGGCAATGCGTCCTCTCTAAATGGGTATAATACAGCATTATCTCCGTCTATTACAGCTAATACTATTCCTGTTACTGATGCTAGTGGTAAGTTAGGATCAAACTATAAGTTAATTGGTGCTCCAACAGTATATACATCAGGTTCTAATACTTATACTACTCCAGCAGGCGCGGACGCTTTATTAATTCAACTTATTGGCGGCGGTGGTGCTGGTGGAGGATTTGCTGCTACAAGCACTAATCAAGGAGCAGCAGGCGGTGGTGGCGGTGGCGGTGCGTTTGCGCAGAAGTGGTTTGCTAATCCGACAGGCAATTATACAGTAGTTGTAGGTGCTGGCGGTACTACAGGTAGTGCAGGCGCTGCTGGAAATAATGGTAATGATTCAACATTTAATTCTACAACGTGTGTAGCTAAAGGCGGCACTGGAGGGAATTCAGGTGTTGCTGTTTCCACTCCGGCGTTTGGTGCTACAGGTGGTGTTGGTGGTAGTGGTGGTAGTAGTACAGGCGATATTACAATATCAGGCCAAGCTGGAGGACCGGGAGTTATCATGCCTAGCGGTGGAATTTACGGAGGCGGTCCTGGCGGTACATCTTCAATGGGTGCTGGTGGAACAGCAAGTGGTTTACCTAGTGTTGGTGGTGGTGGTCAAGGTGGCACAACAGGCCCTAATAGTAGTAACGGTGTTGGTAACACTGGCGCTGCTGGAATAGCAATTATATACGCATATAGTAAGGCGGTCTAATATGTATCATAATCCTCATCCAAGTCATTACAATCTTTGTCAGACATGTGGTGGGCACGGTGTTGTTCAAGCTGACGGCACCGCCCACTGCTCTCACTTAGAACATTGTCTAGATAAAGTTACTGATGGCGTTCCATGTCCTGATTGTGGAGGTAATACTTCTGCATCAGGTAGATTAGTTGGTATCGATATTGATGCTTCTGGTCCCTGCCCTACTTGTGGTGGTGGACAGATTGTTCCTGATCCAGATTATCCAGGGACTACGAAACTATTAGGTGCTCATATCTTCGGTAAATTAGTGCAACATAATGGTTGTGATGATTGTGATGGTAGTGGTCGTGCTAGTGGTCGTGCTTTTGTTGTGTGGCATGAGTACACACAAGAGGAACATGATGCTGCGATGGAGCAGAAACGTTTAGCACAAGAGGCAGAGGATAAGGCTGCTGAGGCTAAGAAATTACAAGACGAGCAGGATGAAAGAGATAAGGCTATTTTGCGCGATTCTAATTCCAGTGATCGTGATTTAGTCTTAGCTTCCGCACGTTTGAATAGGTATCTTTAATATGAGTGTTAATCAAGTTCCTGTTTCTCAGGTGAGCGGTGGTGTCGGTATGCAGAACCTAGCGGACACTACCTTAGGATCGTCAGCAGCTTCTATTACATTTTCATCTATTAGTCAAGTGTATAAGGATATGGTGTATATCCTTGATGCTCGTGGCGATCAGGCAGCAACCGCAGAAAATGTGTCAGGCCAATTCAACAGCGATACGGGCGCCAATTACGACACGCAGTACGTAGCGGGAAACAACGCATCGGCGGTCGGTGGAAACAGCCTTGGGCAAACGTCCTTCGCCATATGGGCAACTATCCCGGACGCTAATGCTCCTAGAGCTAATACGTTCGGGGTTGCTCATATTCTTATTCCCAACTACACGGGGACAACGGCCGAGAAGTGCTACGTGTCAACTGTTGGCTACGCTGATTCGACCGCTACTAATACGTATGCCAGAACGGTGGCTGGAAGTTGGCGAAGTACCGCCGCTATCACGGCAATCAAAAGTATTGCCGGAGGAAATTTCGTCACAGGTTCTAGATTCACACTTCAAGGAATAAACTAATGTCTCAACCACTATTAAAAACTTCACAGATTAGTGGTGGAGTCGGTATGCAGAACTTAGCAGATAGCGTGTTAGGTTCGTCCGTTGCAAACATTACTTTTAGCTCCTTAAGTGGTTCTTATAAAGATGCTGAACTCCTAACCTCTTTAAGAGGAGATGGAGCGCATACTAATGAGAATTTACAAGTTATTATAAACTCTGATACAGCCTCGCACTATGGATATCAGAGTATCAATACAACAAGTAGTAGCGCACCTGGCACGGGTGTGGTTCCATCGGATACTGTAATTCAGTTTCAATGGGGTTCATGTGGTACTAGTACGGCATCCGGTATTGTTGGTGTTTGTCGTGCGATGTTTCTCGATTATGCCAGTACTACCCTTAATAAAGGTGTTACAGGAAGTAGTGGTTGCGCAGATACTACACAGGCAAATATGGCTGTAAGTCTAACCAGTGCAAGCTGGCGAAGCACGGCAGCCATAAATACAATAAAGGTACAGACTAATTTAAGTACAAATCTAGTTGCAGGTTCTAGAGCAACGATTCAAGGAACAGTATAATGAAAGTAAAAGTAGATTCAGGTCATACGCTAGCCTGGAATATGAAAAAAGATGCTGCTAATCAAGTCATCGAAAGTACAATTATACAGGAGCAAGTTAAACTTGCTGCTTGGACAAAAGAAAATATCATAAAAGATATTCTTTCGGCAGAGGACTATGAAAAAATTGAATCAAATCCAAGTTTAATGCTTTTAGTAGGTAATGATGGCAGCTTGAACATTACTTGGGACGAGGAAAAAGATGCAGGAAATGATGGCTAGTCCTGACGACCAACCTACTGTTCGTTATACCGTTAAAGAGCTAGTAGCTAAAGTTGAAGCTAAAGTAGATTTGATTCTACAAGCTCAGCAAGGATTTCTTTCTTTTAAGGAAGAAGCTACTAGAGATATTAAAGAATTACGTACTGATGTTGATGAATTAAAGAGTGATAAAAAGAGATCATTGTCTTTAAAAACAATGATTCTTCCAGCTATAGCAATTCTTGTTAACCTTGGGTACACTACTTTTGAAATAGTAGCAAAATTGCACGGTGGCTAATAAAGTGATAGGATACTAACATGGCTCTTACATTAGGCTTAGGCTTTCAAAATTGGATTACAGCTAACAATGCTACTCCACTTTCTAATGAACAGTATTTCACTCCAGATATGTCTGTTGCACAAGTTCAAGTAGCAGATGCTAACGGAAATCCGGTAAAGAAGCTTCTTGTTTATAATAAGTTAACTAATACAGTAGACCCAATTTCTTTCGATTAAGCCCTACTGTTCCGGCCTCAATAGTAGGGCCTGACGATCAGGCCGTAGTCGATGCTAATCAACAAGGTTATGATGAAACTTGTGGTGTTAGAACACTCACAATGGCTGCTGTTAAGGCAGGATTATGGCCTTTAGATGTAGATAAAGATAAGCAGTTGGTAGATACTTTATGGAATCTACCAAATGTTAATCATGGTATTAGTGAATATGCTAATGGAATGACGTTAGCACAACAGTTTAATGCTTGGGTATACGAGAGTTCTGACCAAATATTAAATAAGCAAGGACTTATCTGTCCTCTTAGAATCAGTGAAATTACTGATCCAGATACAGCTTCTGCTGATTTAAGGTCTGTTAATTTTCCTGGTACAACAACTCCAATTCAGTTTAAAACGATTGCTGTTAATCTTGAAACTTTAGTCAATATTGATAGTAATCATTTTCTCACAATTGTAGTTGCTGAATCTACTGTTGACGATAGAATTTTAGATAGTTGTCAGCATGTAGATTTTAGTCAAAATAGATATACAGATGCTCAGTTGTTAACAGCAGCTAAGCAGCTTTTCGACCCGAATAATTCTGGTGCTAATGTCCAAATTGGTTGGGCATTTTCTTGGTTAAGTTAGATGGTTCCTACAGTTGTTACTACAACGCAAAATGCGCAGGTTGCCAATGCAAATGGCTCTACTGTTAATTTGAATGGCTATGATGCGTTAGGCGTTCAAGTAACTGGAACTTTTGGTGGAACTATATTCTTTGAATGTTCTATAGATGGACAGAATTGGGTTCCAGTTGTGCTACAAGGTGCTGGAAATGCATCTTTGTATGCAAATACTGGAGTTGCCGGTGTTTATACGATGGACGCTAACCATAAGCCAGAAGCGTTAGGTCAGTTTAGAACAAGAACAGCAAATATGGTTTCAGGTAATGTGACAGTAACAGTCCTACAATCTGGACCAGCGGAATTACAATAATGAAATTAGACGAAGAAAAGTGTCCTCGGTGTGAAGAATCATACGCTGACGGAATGGTGAAGGTTATGGGAGTTCCTAAGAAATATAAGGAATCTCTAAATGAAGTTCGCCAGTGTTTAAAGTGTAAGTTTATATTCTCACCAAAGACCAATGATTAACTATATCAAGGTATACTGTAACTCTTGTCACAGAACAGAGTTACTTTTAAATGCTCCAAATGTTTGTCCTAATTGTAAAAGTGCAAACATAGAGTTTTGGAGAGACCCTCATGCGAAGTAATTTCTTTGATTTTTCTAAGTTCCCTATTACAGGAACAGTAGGTAATCCTACAGAACGTGATATGGCTCTTATACGAAAGCAAACCTTGGGAGATGTTTCTCCCGAGGATATTTTCGTATTCTCAGCTAAGGCTTCTGATCGTACCTATGATTCTTTCCATTCTAGAATGGATGATACTACATTACGTAATTACGCAGAAGATTACCAGGCTGGTCGATCTTTTCTAATCAATCATGATGAAGAAAAGGTCATGGGCCGTACATATAATGGTGAGTACCGTGATGGTGAAACTTTAGCCTCTATTTATGTTGTTAGAGGCGTAGACCTTGGTATACCGTCTAATGATTATATTCGTGCGGTTACTGCCGGTATCTATAAGGACGTGAGTGTTCGTTTCTATGAAGGTAAGCAGGTTTGTGAACTTTGTGATAACGAAGTTCTAAGCCGAGCATGTTCACATCTTCCAGGCAAAGAATACGAAGTAAGTGGTAAGTTACGAAAAGCTACTTATGGTATTTATAATGCTCATGCAGCAGAGCTATCTCATGTCTGGAAAGGTTCTAATTCTAACGCAGTTTCTCTTAAAGCTGCTCAATTAAGAGCTTTAGGTAAATTAGACGATAAGGACATAGCACGGTATAATATGACATACGGTGGTAATCTCAGAAAAGACATGCGTCGTGCTGAGGTTATTACGTTCTTAAAAGAAGATTTGCACGAAACTGATGAATCTTATTTAATACGTGCTATGAGAATTTATCGAAAAGCACGTAAGCATAAGAAGGATTAATTATGGAACTATCTCAAGAAATGCGTGAAGAACTTGATCATTGGATGAAGTATCTTCGTAAGCATGGTGATACCCTTCCAAAGAAGTCTTTTAATATCCTAGCAAAGTATATTCGAGAAGTCGAATCTGGCGAACGAACTGAAAAGCTAGACAAGGAAGCCTTCCAGAAGAAGGTAGACGAAGAAATGGAAAATGAAGAAGCCAACAAGCCAAAGACTGATAGAGTGTTTGGTCCTTCTAAGAATATTAGAAGTATTGTTGACTTAATGAAAACAGCTTCCGAACTTCGCTATTCTCTAAATAACTTTACTGGAATGGAACCAGGAAAGGGTCACACCGCTGGTGATATGTTCCCAGGAACAGAACCAATTTCTCCAGTTCATGGTGAAATGTATCAAGCTTCCGGTACTACTATTGGTACTGGTAGTGGCGATATTGGTGATGGTCCAGAAGTTCATCAGGGTGACGGTGGCGTTGCACAGGAGTCTGGCAATGTTACGTTAGAAGTATGGCCACAGGGTTATTGTAATATCTTAGTTGGCGGAAAGCCAACTGCAACTGGTTCAGTGGGTGGTTTAGTTCCATCTGGTGGACGAGCTATTAAAGATGAAACACTTAAGATTGGTGAAGAAGATTTACCAGTTGTACCTTATCGTGTATCTCTTGATGGCGAAGGCATTAGAGCACTTATGGAACTAGCTGATCAGGGTCTAGAATATAGACGACAGCTAGAACTAGACGGTGTTAGATATTCTGTTGCTAGAGATAGAGATAACGCTGATCCAGACATGCAACTTAGAATCATGCGATCTATTGAAAGCATGAGCGATTTAAAGGCTTATGTAGATTCTGTAAGACGACAAGCAGAAGAAGTTTACAAGGTTAATCCATCTGTTGACAAGAAGATTTCTGACTTTATGCGAGTTCAAACTCCACAAAGACAAACAGTAGCACCAGCAACTGGAATTGGCAATAGAGAATTCGTCCAAAAGGATGAAGAAGGTAAGACTCGAAGCTTATTTGACAATCCAGAGCTTTATAAGGCATAATATACTTGTAAGGAAATTTTATGGCTGATCCACGAGTAAATATTGCATTTCAGGGCATTACTGGCCCAGAAGTGCTAGTTTTCACAGATAGCTCTATCAACCTACCATCATTTGGTCCTGGTGGAGCAAACCTGTCCGTTTCAACAGATTTATCTGCTGCTGTAACCATAACTTCAACATCAACATATAATGCTGTTTCTGAAACAGGCATTTCTGTTGGTAAGGGTGTTTCAGGTCAGAGAATCTTCGGACAAGTATTAACTGTTGCAGCAGAAGGTTACTGCACAGTACAATGCAGAGGATTTTGTATCTTCACACCAAACTCAGGTAATCTACCTCAGATTGGTCATCTATGCGCTGTAGACGGTTCTGGTGCAGTTATCGGTGTTCCTGATACTACTGCTCTATGTGCTAACGCAGTTTGTGTAGGTTATGTATACAATCATAATCAAGAACAATTTAGTCACTTAGCAGGCAATATTGTACCACCGTCAAATGTAGCGACTGGTCCAGTTTCAGCACTAGTGTACTTAGGATAATTTCATGGCAGACGTTATTGTTCCAGACTTTGAAGTAAAGTCAGACTTTAGAGAAGTAGATTTCGGTCCTACTGCTGTTCAGTCATATGAACGAGCTATGAATGATCGTAAGTTAACATTCTCTCAGTTACTAGAACAAATTAATCCAACTCCTTCTAAGAACGAAAGAGAATACGACGGTACTGATGCCTTCCAGCGACAGCTTCGAAGATTTAACATCAGAACTCAGTCTGATGCTATGCGCGGTATTCCGGCTTCTAGCCTATCCGAGTTCTGGAAGCCTGAGCTATCTGTAACTAGAGATACATCAAATACATTCGTATCTGGTGATCCTCAGTCATGGATTCTGTTCCCTGAGTTTATAAACCGACAGATGAGAGTTACACCTTTGGCACAGGATGTTCTAGGTGAACTTGTAGCTAAGGTTACACCTATAGATAGCGCTGGTTACAAGACTATCTATATGAATGATACTCAGGAACAGAGAAGATTAAAGCATACTGGTGAAAGAGCCGAGCTACCTACCGTCTATATTCAGACTTCTGAACATAACGTGTATGTCAAGAAGTATGGTCTACGTATCGTAACTTCTTATGAATACATGCGTAGAGTAAAGCTGGATATCTTCTCTCTATTCCTACAGAGAATTGCTGCTCAGAATAAGCTAGACCAGGCTACAATGGCTATGGATATTATTCTGAATGGTGATGGTAATGGTAACGCTGCTCCTAACTGGAATATGACTACCATGAACAGCAATGCTCCATCTGGACCAGGAAGTGTTTATGATACATATCTAGTTCTGTACGGGTATGCAAATCAGTCATCAACGATTTCAAAGACATTTGATTATCAGACTTGGTTAAGATTCAAGGCTACTATATGGCCTATGCAGATGAGCACAATCGTCGGTAGACTATATGAATTGCTACAGATTCTTACTTTGCAGTTCCCTAACATCAACCCATTGCTTCTTCTTGCTCAGTTTGACCAGAAGGGTGTTAATATCGGTACTATCGAATTAGCACAAGGTATTTGGGGCAGTGTAAGACTAGTCTACATGCCATTTATGCCAGGTGGTCTGATTGTAGGTATGGATCGAAGTCTGCTTCTAGAACAGTTGATTGAAGTTAACTCTAATATCACTGAATCTGCTAGAAACATAATCGACCAGACAAACATGATTACAGTATCACAGAACATTGGATTCAATAAGATCATCAACGAATCTGGTATCACACTAACATACGTTTAAAACAAACCGTCGAAAGGGAGGGTAGAGTTCCGGCTCTCCCTCCTTTCTTGGTATCTAATAAGAATACAACCATAGTTATAAAGGATTTCAATGGCTAGAACAGCTTGGGTTCGTGTTGTCGAACCGCACATCAATTTTATAAAAGAAAACATTTCTGGTGATCCAGAAGAAGGCTATGAAAGAATCCATGTTCATGGATTTGACGAATTAGGTGATCCTGTTTGTCCAGTCTTTCAAGTTCCATACGTACAACCTGTAACACATGCTTTGCATGAAGAAAAGATTATGGGCTTTAGCGAAAAGGACGGCAAACCTTTTGAAAAGTATTCTGGACGACTACTAGAAGTTAGCGAAGATGTAGCAGAAACACTACCTAAGTGGATCGGCCATCCAAGCGTCAACATGTCTGTTGAAGAAATCGCCAATACTGTTCTAAAGATTAGAGCAGAGCAGAAGAAGGGTGATGTTATTCTAGAACGTGTTAGAAAGCCTTACCGTCTTGATCCGATGCTGTTTGGCACAGATGATGATCAGAAGGCTGAGTATAAACGCTGCTTAGAACTTATTAAGGCTGGTCAGATTGTTGATACAGTTAATACAAAACCTTTGAAGGCTGCTGAACCGCAGAATCCGTAATGGGACAAATTCTTAAGACTGAGTTAGACTACGATAGTGTTCGTGGTGCTTTAGGTTTAGACCATGATGTTCGTCGCCAGTTAACCGATGAAGTTATAGACGAACTTCAATTCTTACCTTCGGCAGAAGCAGAAGCTATTTCAAGAGTCTCAAAAGCTAATTTCCAAATACTAATGGGATTAGCTCCAAATGATCCTGACCAGACTTCGTTTAAGGCTGGAACGATAGCTTTATGTTGTGCTAATCTATGCTCTAGGCTGGAAATAACCATTCCAGTCGAGCAGCAAATAGAGGACTTAGCTAGGGTTAAAAGAATCCAGATAAACTGGAAACAGAAAAAGGCAGACTTTAGAAGCGATGCTAATTACTTCTTTGCTAATATATCTACAGAATATTATGCAAGAACGTTTCCAGTAGCGTTAGCACACGCTAGAGGTCGGGTCTTACCACACGATCCAGATTTTCAGCGAAGCTTTCCAAACCAGGAAGTATCTAACTTTACAGGGTACACTGCACCTTCGGGTGCTTATTATGCAATAAGCGTGGTTTAAGTGAGTATAGATATTAGTTTTCATCAAGCACCCAAAGACTTCTTGTTACAGTGGTTAGAGGGTCGTGGTGAAAGACTAGTCTATCTACCAAGATTTAACTCAGAATTTAATAATGGCTTCTGTCCTAGATGCGCTGATATTGACGAGAAACTTGAAACGGACCCAAATTGTCCTATTTGTTATGGGACTGGATTCGCTGGTGGTTGGGGTTCTCCTTATACAGGCATCAATAGTCCTTACCAGCGTGTTTATGGTATTTTCTCTTATAACACTGTGGTTACTGATTGGGATCAGTCAGGTCCTGTTAGAACTGAACAAGATCAAAAACTATCAATAGCAATGATACAAGAGCCCAAAATAGGTGATCTTGTAATTGACCATACTGGCGCAAGATATAGAGTTGGAGTTAATGTTAGAGATTGGACGTTTAATAACGATCAAATAGGATGGCATATAGTAGTATTTCAAGCCACTCCGGATGACACTATTTATACCGTTCCAGTTCCTGTAATGCAAGCTAGTTTACCTATATCTAACGACAATTATTCTTCTCTATTACAGCTTAGACCACAACAATTAATGAAATTAGTATTGCAGGTTAATAACTTCTAATGCCAGGATTATTTAATGCAGCGACAACGTTGCAGTTACAGGTATTTTTGGCATCAGATTATGCTGTAACAGATAATGATACACCTACACTTTTAACACTAGCACTTTATGATCCATCCAATGTATTAGTCTATTCAACTAATGCACCTATAGCTCATCCACCAGTAAATAATACAGATGCGTATTGGTTTGAATTTACGCTTCCAGCCGACTCACTTATTATTTCTACATACGATGAAGCTAACTATACAGCTCTAGTAAGAGCAAACATGGCCTCTGGCCGAACATATACAAATACAGTACAAATAAAGACAAAATAAGTGAAAAAGAAACTTCTATATATCGCAGAACCTCCTACAGTTAACACCGGATTTGGTGTTGTATCACAACAAATTGTTCCAGCACTGGCAACTGAATTTGATATTCATGCGTTATGTACTGGTGGATATGGACAGAAGTGTCTTGAAGGACTTGCTGACTATGGTGTTCAAAGAGCAACATGGACCGAACCTTCAAATATGCATGGAATTCCACAACTTAATAATGAAGTGTTAAAGAAGTTTGAGCCTGATGTTATCTTTACCTATTACGATGTAGGTTCGGTAATGGAGTATCTTCGCTCCAGCTTCATATCTTATTGGCCACACGCTAGCTACTTAATAACCGAGGGTGCTCCTATGATGCGCTCTTGGTTACGTATGTTTGTTGATGATGCTTTTAGAAATAAGCAAACTAGAAATAAGTTAGAGATTGATGAAATTATACTTCCATCAGAATACTCTAACGCTGTGGCTTTTGAAAAGACTGGTAGACTGTCACCTGTTGCTTATCATGGTGTGAACCATGCTAATTGGCAGATGTTTAATAAGGAAGATCGTAAGAAGTTAAAGGCTGACCTAGCTGCTCAGTGTAATCAAGAATGGGGCGACAATACATTTGTTATAATGTATAATGCGCGAAATGCTGGCAGAAAGCAGTGGCCGCGTTTCTTTAGAGCTATTAAATTAGCACAGGACATGTTGCCAGAAATTACCTTTAAGATTCTTGCACACACTAAAGTTTATAATGACTATAAGCTAGAAGGTTGGGCTTTAAACGATGAAGTTTATCAAGCTGGGCTAGACGAAAATAACGTTATATTCTCCCAGCCTAACGATGAAAGTCCGCTGGATTTTGTCACGTTACCGTCAGATAAAAAAGGTTCGTTGTGTAAGTTATACAACTGTGCAGACTTATACTTTCATCCTTCCGCTGTTGAAGGTGCTGGTATACCTCTCATGGAAGCAGCTAGATGTGGGCTGCCTGTTCTTACTACACAGTATGCCGCTGGATGGGAGTATGCAAAGGATTATGCAACTCCAATTAGAGTTTCAGATTACTATCATCATAGTTCTGGCGTTGAACACGCACTTATAGACATTGTAGATGCCGCCAATAAGATTGTAGATATAGCAAAGAACAAATCATTATGGCATCAAATGTCTGCTAGAAGTTTAAAGAATTGTAATTTTACTTGGGATAAACTTAAAGAGGAATCTGTAAAGGCAGCAATTAACGCGATTAAAAAATGTCAGTAGTTTTACCACTTATCATTATATTTCTTTCAATGGCTGCAAGGGATAGTTTGAATACACTATGTACTCTTGCAGTCCAAGAAAGAAAGATTTGGTTAGCTGGTAATTGGGATGGTTTAGCTGATATAGCAACTGCATTAAGTTTTGCACAAGTTATTGTTAATTTTGCCTTATCGTGGCAAACTGTTTTAGCGCTATTAGTATTATATGCTGGTTCTCAGTTAGGAACACGCATTGGTTTTATTGTTGAAAGTTTAATAGATGGCAAGACCTAAGACACCAGACTGGACACATCAATGGCCTTGGAATGTCTATGACAATCCTATGGTCCAAGATGCTGTTCCTGAATATGGTTATGATCTTGAAAAGCTTTCTGCTATCTGGCATACGCGCTATGACGAACAAAGAGCAGATGTTAGTCACGGCACTTACGAACAAGAAATTCTATTAGATACATTTGGTGAATTAAACAACATACAAGAAATAGAACTTTCTCGCCAGGTGCGTAGCTACATAGAAAGCCAGATTAAGTTTGGTATCTACAAGCATCTTAACTCTGATCCTGATATAAGAAAGTATATGGGTAGTGGGCATGCTGGACCAATAGATGTTGATGTAAAAGCATCAAGTAAACTTATCGTAACTGTATCTGGTCCAGAATGGTTGCGTTTCTACTTTACAGGTTGGCGTACTTACACTGTTCACGGTAAACCGGATAATATTCCTGCCAGAGGAATGCTTGTATTTTATAATAGCGAAGGTCAAAAGATAGTAACTAGAAAGGTTACTATTCCTGGACGACCACCTGGAATGTATGTAGAGAAAGCTATTGATGATTGTAGAGAATTTATCAAGTCTCTTGCTACTAAAGATATAGACGATTATTACAATAAGTTAGATGCTACCTACGATGAGCTAGTACAAGCGCAGGAACACCAAAATCGTAGAATATCTGAATTAGAGAAATCAAGAATTCAAAATATGCGCCGACAATTACGTAGCGTGTATAATCCTTTGGAGTGGGATATATCCGAAGAAGAAGATGAAATTCATGATATAGAGGAAGGTGCTCGCTACGAACAAATGCGGCGTGAAAACACTCTTTCACAAGCAAGACTTCATCATAGAATTACGAGTAACGAAAATAGACGTAGAGCAGTTTTAGCTGAGAATGAAGCTATTGAAGCATATTTAGAACAATATGCTTTTGGTATACAACTTAAAGGAATGCTTCCAGATCAGGCAAATTCAGCTTTCCAGCGAGAGGTAGCTGCTATTCTTGGACCTAATCCAAAGCGTTCTTCCAGAGCTAGAGCAGCTAAGGTAGAAAAAGTATTAAGAGAAAAAGGAATAATAAAGTAATGGGTGCTTATAAAATTACAGAGGTTGATAAAGCCTATATTGTGTCATATTGGGCAAGTCATTATGATGCTGAAAAGGGACCAAAAGCTTGGCCGAATAAGATGTTAACTAGAGAACTGGCACAGAAATTTAACGTAAGTACAGATACTATTTGGGACATTATAAAGGGTCGTTCATGGCGTGATGATGCTAAGAAAATTAGACATAATGTAGGTTCTGTTGAATTGACAGAATCTAAAACTCATGTAGCTCCACCAGTGTATCGTGGCTAGTCAAGTACCATTTGCTCAGTATGGTTTAGAAGAAGCTGTCGAGCAATTTATTGTTCAGCAATTTGAGATTTTAATGTCTCAGTATTCTGGACAGCAGAGTGACGGTGCCAGCGTAACGACTGTAGAGGTAGCTTCTCTGTTTACTAAGCTTCAAGAACCTAATTATCCGTTTATTGGTGTCAGAGCATATATGCCAGAAATAAATCCTGAAATGATTGGGGATTTATGGATGCAGGCACAATTTGATCCTAATGTATTAATTAATACACAGACTGTTGGTACTTTAGATGATTGTGAAATTAATATACACATAGAATCAAAAGTCTATCGTGAGATACAGCGTTTATCTTCCTACATTACTATGAACATAGAAAAAGGATGGGACGCAGTAAACAATCAACCTTATTTGGCAACGCTCCAAAATTTTGGTATCATATCTCATGGATGGCGACAGACTCCTGTTACGCGAAAGATTCAAGATTCTCTCCAGCGTGAAGGTGATGACCGTAATATCCGTACAGATATAGAAACATTGTTTCAAAGAGATTTATATTTAAAATGTAACGTGGCTTTGCAGATTCAGTACGTTCCTGGACCTCCAATCATGTTTATAGACTATTCACAAACTATTACTGTAGTTATACAAATCCCTGTATAGGATTTCATTATGGGACAAGCTGTTTCAAATTACAACGGACCCGCAGTTACATTTAATGTATTAAACTCAACTGCTGCTGGTAACGGAAACATTGGTGAACCGGGAATTATGGTTCTGGTTGGTACTGCACCACAAGGTACTAATCAACCATTTCTGTGTACTTCTTTAGCACAAGTACAGGCTGAATTCGGTTCATTCGTACAATCACAGGCAAATGCTATACAGCAGGGCTATACCCTAGAACCTGCTGCTGAACTATGTTATTCACAGCAGGGTAGATTCTCTAACCTAAATATGATTTGTGTTAGAGCAGGTGCAACACAAGCTGTAGGTTCTGTTCCAGATACAGCAACTGGAACAGCATTTACATTTACTGCTGCTCCACATTATGCAGGTAGTAATGTTGTTACAGCCGTTGTCTCACAATCTCTGTATTCTATAGGTCTTGGTGTTACTGTTCAGACTGTATCTTTGTACGACAATACTCCAGGTCAGAATACAGTTCTTGAATCATATACAGGAACTCCAACGTCTATTGCACAACAAATTAATCAGATTTCACAGTTAGCTTCTTGTGTACTTGGTACTGGTACTGCCGGTGTAGCTGGTACATATACTTTGTCTGGTGCAAAGAATGGCCTTAATGCAACACCAACAGATTTGATTGCTGCTCTAAATCTACCAGCCGTGTCTGCTGCTAATCCAGATTTTGTTTGTGTATTATCAGGTGATTCAGGTGTATGGCAGGCAGAGCTTAATTTCTGTAACTCACAAGCTTCATTAAATCAGCCTTGTGAAGCATTCTTAGGTGTAGCGTACAACAGTTATAACTATGCTACTGTAGTAAACAACGCACTATCAGCAGTACAGAATCTTGTAGTTTCACAATATGTTACCTTCTTAACTAACCAAGGTGGAACTAGAAGAAATCCAGTAACTAACTTAAATCAGGTATACGATGGATTCTATTTAGCTGCTGTTCTAGCTGCTCTTAAGGCTATGGATAATCCTGCTGTACCGCTAACACACAAACTTATTAATGGATTTGTTTCTCTTACAGAAACATTCCAGCAAACCGACCTTGTGAACTTAGGTAAGTATGGTGCTGTAGCTCTGGTTAATAATGCAGGTGTTATTGTCTTTGACGGTGTTACAACCGCAAACCCTGGTAACTATAGACGAGAGAATATCGTAGCTCAGCAAAACAGATTAATAAAGATTTTGAACAGCTATGCTCAGACATTACTAGGACTAGCCTTTACCCAAGGTAACGCCATAATGATCTTAGCTAGAGTTAAGGATGCTCTTAACTTTGCATCTGGTAACAATATTATTCTTGGATATAATCCACAGACTATATCAGTTATCCCTGTAACAAATCAGCCAGGAAGATATGCTGTTAGCTTTGCCTACAATCCTAGAGTTGAAGTTACTGAAATTGATTTCACACTTTCAATAGAATTTGTGCTTTAAGAGGTAAACTATGCCAACTCCAGGAACTTTTACACCAGGCTACAACGCACAGTCTGGTAGATTCTTTACAATATTGTTTGGTAATGTACCTATTGGTGGATTACAGAATGTTAGATACACTGAATCTTTTGGAACTCATTGGGTTCCAGAGATTGGTTCTGATCATAAGGAACCTGAATTTGGTATGCGCCAGGTTCAGGGTAGTTTTGAAAGACTGGCTATTAACACAGCTAAGTTAAGAGACTTACTAGCAGGATTAAACAATACATCAAGCTCTAATGTAGACCTTAGAAATTATCAGTTTACGTTGGTGAACCAGTACGCAGAACAATATATAACTGCTTCTGGTGACGTTCAACCCGGCACCGCATCTAAGGTTGGATCACCTATAGTAGAAACTATCTACGGTGTAATGTTCTCTGATCTAGGGTTCAATTTAAATGATGCAACTTCCTTAGCGAGGGAATACGGAACATTTATTGGCAAGAGTGTCAATGCAAATAATGACCCCGGAGTAGCTTAAAGGGAGGCGTGAAAACCTCCCTTTTTCTATTTGAGAAACGTTATGAATGAACTGGATAAGTTAGCAGAAGAACAAAAAGCAGCTGCATTACGAGCAGCACAGATAAATGAACTTAAACAACTTTTAAGTGCAAAGTCATCACAAGACAGATACATACACACAATAAATAAATACGCACCGCTACTTAAAGTTCCTGAATTGCCAGACAAGTACAGAGGGGCTAAGAATAAGCCTAATCATTCGTGGGTACTTGTACTTTCCGATTTACACATAGGACAAAAAACTGCGGCTGATGCTACAGGACATTTGTTCGAGCAATCAACTGATATCAGTCGTAAGCAGATGCAACATCTGTGGAAAACAATACGACTTCTACATTCTATTGCTACTAAGTCTATTAACGTAACAGACTTATGGATTCTTCAATTAGGCGATCTAGTTGAGGGTGATGGAATGCGTACCAGCCAAGTTACTGGTATAGATGAGCTAGTTACAAAACAAACTATTGACGTAGTAGATATTCTCGTAGAGTTTATTCAAAACTGTGAGACTATTTTTCCAGTAGTTAACGTTCGTAATACTGGTGGAAATCATGATAGAACAAGTCAGAAAGCTAGTTATGCTGGCTTAGGTGAACTTGGTTATCATGATACATATGCGTGGCTTATAGCTGAATTTGAGCGACGAATATTCAAAGAATCTATCGAAGCTGGGCGCCTGACTTTAAGAAACTCTAACTCGTTCTTCGATGGAGATATCATAGCTGGACAGCGTGTTGCTTATGAACATGGTGCCAGTTTCAAAACTTCCACTGGTTCTTACGGTGGAATTGGTTGGTATCCAATTCAAAACGCGGGTATGAAGTATCAAGCAATGCTTGATGGCGTTGATATTTTGGTCATGGGCCATCATCATACTGCCGCTTGTCTGCCGCTAGGAAGGGGCTGGCAGGTCTTAAATGGTGCTCTACCTCCTAGTACACCCTTTGTCCAGTCCGGCTTCAAGAGGGTTACAATACCCAGCCAAGTTTTATTTGAAGTCCATGAAGATTTTGGACTTGTTAACTATAGACCAATCTACCTAGATTTAGGTAATACAGCAAAGCCAGGTGATTTCTGGAAAGCTAGAGAAAATGGATAACGAAACAGATATTATACTTGAAGTATTTGGTGCAGCTTATAAAGATTCTGTACTAGTGCGGAACGTTCCTATACTAATGAGAACGTTATATGACGAAGAAATGCTCGAATGTTTAAAGAGAGCAAGTGAGCATAGTGATCCAATAGTACATGATTTTGTACTAAAGCGATGGCACCTAGCCTTCGCCATTGAAAATATCGCTGATACCAAGTTAGGCGATTTCCCCGAAGATAAGTTTGAGAAAATACTAAAACTTCCTGAACCTGTTGTTAACGCAATATATGATTGCTACCAGCGTATGTGGATAAAAGAAATGCAGGTTCTTGGTGTTTTGGGGGAATTTACCGAGGTAGCGAGTCCGAAGAACGAAAACGCCTAAGAGATTTTTGGCTTGTATCTAAGGCTGTTAATTTTACAAATTGGCAGCAAGGACCGCTATCTCGACTTCGTAAACAATTTATCGTTCTTAATGTTTACGAAGATAGAGAAGTTGAGCGTAAACAACATTTACGTGATTTATGGGAGCAATTAGCTTTATTCAAAGCGGCTCTTACAGATACTTCTATATTTACAAACTATCTGCAAAATCAAGAAGCAGGTGAACCTTCTCCAGTCAATGCGTATGAAGGTTGGATGCAATATCAGATGATGCATCCCGAATGGTTTGGTTTTGAATTAACTGAGCAAGAAAGACAGGATTTAAGTGGCAGTACCACGTAGAGGCACAATGCCTCTAAACTCTCTAAGTAGATTGGCTAGATTCGCAGGAATGTCTCCAAGCAATCCTGCGTATCAGTCATACTATTCTATGTTTCCTCAAATGGAAGCAGCAGGTAGAATAGTAGAGCGCTTAGGTATTGACGAAACTTATATTCAAGCACGCTACCAGCATCCAGGTTCTTACCAGTATTTCTCTGAAATGACTGGTGGAGATAGAGAAGCATATAAGAAAGAGTTAGATGAATACCAGGCAAGAGCTTCTGGTGCGATGGGTGCTGCTAACAAAATAGTAACCGGATTAACACAACTTACTCCTAACCAACTTCTCCAGTTGGAAAATATACAGTCACGTAATCCACGTAGATTGATGAATCTTACTGGCTCTGCGCGTTCTCCAAAAGAATTAGATGCTGGTCCTTTTCTTAAAGAGCTACAAGAACGTATGGCTTTGTCTAATATAGAAAAGGCATATCCAGTAGGCGGCATGTTCTCAGATTCATATACAAGTTTATTAAGCAATACTACGTATGGTGGTGAGACAGAAGCTACGTCTGCACAAGAAGCTATAGCGCGATTAAGTAGAGTTCTTACTTCTGAAGGTACAGGTTTTACGGCTAAAGAAGTAACTTCTAGAATTGATGCTCTTAAAAATTTAGCTAAATTTAATCCTAGAGAAGTTTTGAAGGCAGAATTTGATATAGAAAATTCTTTAGGATCAATGCAACAAGGTACAATAGAATACGGAAAAGAAGTACAAAAGCTTTTTGGCGCTGGCGGTCAATTCTCTCCAAACTACATAGAAGCTGGAATAGCGTCTGCAAAACAAGCACAAAAACCTGTTGCGGCACCTACTATGACCACAGATCAGATGTTAAAGTCTGGTAACATAGCTACACAAGTTAAAGGAATGAAGCAGAAATACCTAGAAAGTTTATCTGATTCAGAAAAGTTATTGCGTTCTGATGAACTTGAACGTATTACTACTCCTTTTGGTTTTAATAAATACAAAGAAGCTGCTGACCAACTTGCTCCAGGTGAACAAATGAGTCGTGAATCTATGGCTAACATAGAATATCAACAACAAAAGCATTCTTCTGACGAATTTCAAAGAATGGGTTGGTTAGAAGCAACACAAAGATTCGCAACATATTCAACAACAGAGGGATTCAAGCGTGGAGCTATGAATCTTTTGGCAAATGGTTTAATGGGTAAATTACCTGTGGGAGCTATGCCTGCTGCTATTGGAATCGCTGGTTTAGCTGCTATGGTAGAAGGTACAAGACTTTCTAATGAATCAGCTTTAGCTAGTCAGTATACAAGAGGCGAACTAGGTATTGGTGGTTTTTACGGTACAGCTTTAAATATGGGTATAAGTCCTGAAATGTTAAAGTCATCATTCCAAATAGCATCAGCAACAGGAATTAAAGATTCAAGGTTTGGTATTCAAATAGCTGGTGCAAGTGCATCTGGACTTTCTCCAACACAAATAGGTCAAATTGTAAATCCATTCATATCTGGTGGAATGAGTGCTAAAAATGCATATTCGTTAGTTTCTATGCTAGGAGCGAATGGTTTTGCTGGTGCCAGTTATTTAGGAACAATGCAAAATGCTTTTGGTGCTGGAACAGACATGGGTACTATACTTGGACAGTATAATGGTACTTATGGTCCTAACGGAAACCCTGCACTTCAAGGAGTGCTAAGTAATGTTGCAGGAAATCCAAGTAACTGGATGATGTACGCTGCTTTTTCCGGAGACTTCACAGGAACATTAGAGGCAGCATACAAGGGAGACTACAGCAAATTAGCTGCTGGTGCTAAGTCGTGGTTTAACGCTATAGGACACAATCCTGTTATTGCTGCTGGTATGGGCTTGACTCCAAAAGACTATCAAGCTTTAGCTGCTGGAGGAAGTCCAGACCAAATACGAAAAGCTTTGGGTATGTTGTCTCCAGAAGAAACTAGAAGTCAGTTAATTAGTCAATCTGTACAATCATCGTTACATGAAGCACAACGAGCAGAAACAAATCCACTTACATTTATGTGGCAAGCAATTACGCACAGAAATGTAGGAAATGATATTGTTGAGGGTGTTTTAAATGACCCTTCTTTAGCAAATACTAAACTTACTCAGCAAGATATATTAAACAATCTATCTGGACACTATAAGTCTATGAGTGATTTTGCTATGAACGGATGGCATGGTTTGAGTGCCGAATTAGACAGACACAATCAACAAGCTGTTAATGTAAATGTTACTTATGCAAACCCACAGGCTGGTAAGCCTCAGATGCAAACTGTAGGTCGTTCTACACAAAGTTCTGGTCCCACATCTACTAACTCAAGTCAAGACGTTACAGGTAAAACTTAATGCCTTCTCCGCAACAAACAGACGATCCAACACAAACGATAGCTAGTGGAATGACTGATTTAACGCAGCATCCGTTAAATCAGCAAATAATAAACGCTGGTAATCCAACAAATTCCTCAGCAGGCCGTATGAGCTTTACCGTACCAAGCTCTACGGCTTCTCAGGAAGTTCTTGTGTTCAGTCTTAATCCTCAAATAGTTCGAAGAACTAAGAAGGTAGTTGAATCTGAATTTCCAACTATGAATGCGTGGCATACATATCGTTGGATGGAAGAACCAACTATTTGGGAGATTGCTGGTTATGCGGGGTTTGATGGTCCATCAATTCGTAGAACCATATCTTTGTTGGATGGACAGACTAACGTAATATGGTCATATCCATATTTAATGCAAACAAACTTTGGTTGGACTGGTAACAATCCTAACAGCGGTACACCTGGCGTTAACGTAAAGATAATTTCTACATCAATGCCGTATGATGCCACACAAAGTCCTTATGGCGAATACTACACAATAGTAATGCGCGAATTAAGTACAACTGTACTTAATGTAGCATCAGATGCATACGGAACTCAACGCCTTGCTCAAATCATTACGCAACCAAATTTCTCAACCTCACTAGTATCTGCGGCTAATGTTAAGTCTATAACACTCTCACCACAACTTAATGACCTTAATAAAATAGCTACGTATCTGTATTCAAATCATTTTTCTAAAATTGGTCCAGATATATCACCACAAGTTATTTACATGCAAGCTGTAAATCATCTTTCTGTAACATCTTGGTCCTCAGACTATCCTGTAAGTTCACAGGATGGATCAACCATACAATCATTATTTTATGACGCCGGCTAATACAAAACCATCAGTAGGAAGTGGAGCAACAACTCCCGATCCCTCACAATTTATACAGAATTCAGTTCCTTCCAATTTCGTCAATGACTCCAGTGTTGACACAAGAAGAACTGTCGGGCTTCCTGCTGCCATAGTTACAATTAAGTCTAAGGTTACAGATGACTTTTTTGTATTAGCTGGTATTACTAGAATAGAAACTTATAATACGCTACTATATGAAATTCCTTTTGGAACCGTACAGTTCGTATTAGATGCTGGAATCGATCCTCCTCCAGTCGGTCCTATGGATCAAATTTATATTTATATGTCTGACCAGCCTGGAGAGTTGGCGCGTACAACTAATATTGCATTTGATGAAACCTTTCTAGCAATAGATAATCGTGTTTATAGCGGTGTCGTTGTTAGAATGGAGCGTGATTGGGACCCACAACTAGGTAAGAGTTTTACTATTCATTTTGCCAGCAATACCTTTAAATTCAGTGTTACAAATGAGTTCCGTCCTCTCGATCCTTCTGTCAATACTGTTTATAATCCTGGTGGCTTACCAGCAACAATAGCTGCTATTCAGGTATTTCAAGGTCCAGTCTGGCCATCAATTCTAATTCAAGATGCTTGTTTTGAATCTGACGTAGACTACAGATACATTTTTAGTCCGTTAGATTTACCGCAGAATCAAATATCGTTTACACAAGATCAAGAAAAGTATCTTGCTTTATTACGTCAGCGACAATCATATGACGTGTATAAAGACGGAGTAAGAACTGACCTTAAATACTCGATTACTACAGCTACAGGTCTAAATGTTTTAGGTGTTCAGATTCCTACAGACTACAACCAAATAACACATGAATATCAATACTGGTCTACAATAATTTCTCAGCTTTGTGAAATATCTTTTTGTGAATTATTCTGTTCCAGATTTGGACAGTTGTACTTTCGTCAGTGTGCGATGTTTCTTCCAGCCAACACATATGATGTTACAATTGATCCATCTTTAATAAGAACATTTAAGGATTGGGAAGATTCAACAAATATAATAACTCAGCTAGAAATACGTCTAGATAATTCAAATGCTGGTGCATCCATAGGACAAGCGTACCAATGGACTGCTCCTAATAAAGCACAGTTAGAATTATTATACAATAGACGTTACAGAAAAATTGAAGCTCCTTGGGCTTACTATACTACAGCAGAGGCAATAAAACTTAATCCTGTATTTGCTCAGGGCGGCAATCAAATAATTGACTACCTAAATGCCTATGCTACAATATTTATGGCTAAGGCAAATGCTAGTAATATTGCTGGACATGTACAAGTTCTCGGATGGCCTTCTTATGAAGTAGGCTCAACTATATATCTTCCACATAATGGTAACTGCTACTATGTTCAATCTGTAAGACATACCTTCCAAGTTGGTGAAGGTTGGTTTACAGATATGGATTTAACATATGGTCGTCCAGTAAACGCTGACCTTTTCAACTACATAAATCAACGAGCCATAAATATAGGTGTTGTAAAACTAGACGGTACAGGTCAAGCTCAGCTTACAAATCCTGGCGGACAAGTTATTGGCGTAACTAGTAGTAATCATGGTAGTGAATATAAAGATAGTCCGTATAACGATCAATTTCCACCACTATCGTCTAATCTTAAGGCTCCTGTCTTTGCTGCTAATACTCAATGTTCTGTTGAACAAAATTGGGACGTCTATTCAAGTTTCAATAATGAGTTGCCTATACATACTGGTGTTGATCTTACAACAGGTACAAATACTACATTAGTTTCATGTGTTACTGGAACGGTTCTAAGTACAGGCCCAACGGATAAAATTGATGGTTGGGGACATTATGTTATTATTCAAGCAGACCCAGCTATATACGGTTTTTCATTTAATGTAGTATACTGTCATATGAACACTCCTTCTACGTTAAGTGCTAACCAACATGTTACAGTTGGCGACTCTGTTGGTATAGAAGGGTCATTAGGCAATGTATATCCAAAAGGAAATATACATTTACATTTCCAAGTGCAACTGCCTGGTGGAGTAAACGATCAATATCCTACAACACAAATAGTGAATACT